>ERZ779865.70-NODE-70-length-91669-cov-6.069040_pt1 | contig 91669 bp, 95 predicted proteins | sample MGYA00433088_ERZ779865 | MGnify/ENA primary metagenome ERZ779865 (study PRJEB29588, sample SAMEA2151703) | human gut metagenome | biome: human gut; feature: human-associated habitat; material: faeces | place: Denmark | collected 2008/2010 ... | reverse complement strand
TTATGTCCGGGATTTTGTCGCGGACTAGTTTGTTGTGAGTTATTGTTGGCATTTTTGGGACTCCCTGTTTTGTAAACCTTTGTTAATGTTATTATAGCACGAGAAAGTTAAAATTGCAATATGTAATTGTCCCACAAATAAATTTGCTACACATTTTGTGTCAATAACAACAAAAAATCACAAAAGGTATTGACAAGTACGCTTGGAAATGTTATAATGCTTTTGACAAGGACACTTGGAATATGAAAGGTGGATAATCATGACCAAAGAAGAAATACTGGCAAAAGGGCGCGCAGACAACAAGGACAACGACCCAATCGAGATAGCTGTATCAAGAAGATCCATTATGTTCGGAACATTTGTCGGAATCATTCTATGTATGGCGCTGTTCTTTATCAAATGGCTTACAACCAAACAAGTAGATTTTGGACTATGGGCACTTGTGTTTGCGTCTTCCGGCGCAGAAATGATATTCCGTGGCAAGAAACTAAGTCAAAAGAAACCCCTTATCGGAGGAATAGTGTGTGTTTCTCTGGCGTCGATTGTCTGCTTGATTTATGTGATACTGTTAATTGCAGGGGTGCAGTGATATGGACGAACAGCTCAAACTAAAAAATAACCTGAAACAGCTGCGCACCGAAAGAAAACTGTCGCAGACAGAGCTTGGAAAAATAGTCGGAGTATCGAAAAACTCGATAAGCTCTATCGAAACCGGGCAATACTGCCCGACATCCAAACTTGCGCTGTTGCTTTGTATAGCGCTTGACGTAAAATTTGAGGATCTATTCTATTTTGACGACTGATTTTCTGTGGAGGTAACACATGGTAGTAGCCTTAGACGTAAATAAAAATCGTGTTCATATCGACAATACAACAGCACGGGAAAGCTATTTCTGCCCCTGCTGCGGCGGAGAGCTGATAAGAAAAATGGGCATGGAAAGACAACACCATTTTGCACACAGGCAGAACACCGAATGCTCAGACAGCTGGGCTGGTTCTTATGATATGTCGGAATGGCACCAGCAGTGGCAGAGCTGCTACCCTGTATGCAATCAGGAGATACAGCTGAACCTCGGCAAAGTGTGCCACAGAGCCGATGTACTTACCGGAAAGACAGTTGTCAAGTTTCAGCACAGCCACATTACAATGACGAATTTCAGCAACCGGAACTACTTCTACACCAGCCTTGGATATAAGGTGGTATGGCTGTTCGACCTGCGCGAGGAATACACCTCCGGAAAGCTGAAACGTGCCGACGGCAGTTCTACCGACTTTGTGTGGAGCCGTCCGCTTTCTGCTCTGAAAAACTTCGACCTGCGAACAAGTCAGGCAGACATTTTCTTTCAGCTCTCCGATGATGACGATTCGATTATAAGAGTGGCGAACGAATCGCCCTCGTTTGAACATTTTACGGCTGCAAAATGGTACAACAAGGAACAGTTTCTTGTTTATACGGGCTGCGAGCCGCCCTGCCTGCAAATCATTGAAACTGACAGAGATTACATAAGTTTCTGCGAAAAATACAACATTCACCTTGACCCAGACCAGGAGCGTGCTGTTGAAACGATAAACGGCGCAATACTGCTTATTGCAGTTCCCGGCAGCGGAAAGACGACCGTCCTTTCAGCAAGACTGGGATATATGATACTTTGCAGGGGAATTTCTCCGAAAAATATACTTACACTGTCATATACAAAGAATTCTGCAAAAGACATAACAGACAGGCTATGCAAAATGTTCGGCAGCGAATTTGCCGATACGGTCAAGGTCAAGACGGTAAACAGCCTTGCTGCCGAAATCAATACAAGGTTCTGGAAAACAAACCCCAATATCAGATCTCTCGAAATCGCCGATGAAAAAACTACATTTCCAATAATTAAGAAAATACTCAAAGAAAGAGGCACAGAATATCCGAACGATTCTGAGATACGGGACGTAATTTCGACGATATCCAAAAACAAGAATCTGATGAAAGACGAAAGTCAGATGAGCGAATACGATAATTCCGTATTGAAAAAATACCAGAATGAACTGAAAAACAAGTGGCTGATGGATTTCGATGACCAGATCAGGTACGCTCTCAAGCTACTGACCGAACGCCCCGGACTTCTTGCGGAATACCAGCAGCGCTACCAGTATATGTGCGTTGATGAAGCGCAGGATCTTTCGAAATTACAGCACACATTTATCCGCACTCTCTGTGGACATACGGACAGGAACAACATCTTTATGGTCGGCGACGAAGACCAGAGCATTTATGGGTTCAGAGGCGCTTTCCCTGATTCCCTGCTGAGTTTCAGTCATGACTATCTCAATCCACACACGCTGTTTCTGAGCCGCAATTATCGTTCTTCAAAGGAGATCGTGGAGCTATCCGCTAAATTCATCAGTAAAACTGCCGGAAGATATGACAAGGATATCACAGCCGTCCGCGGAAATGTCGGAAAAGTAAGGTTCATCAATGTGCAGGACCGTGCTGAACAGTTCAGCAAAATAATCGAAGCCGCCAAGAATCCCGGTGAACCGATCGCCGTCATATACCGCTCGAATGACAGTTCAGTGCCGCTGATCGACCTTCTTCTCCGCGAGGGCATTCCTTTTTCAGCGTATTCAAGCAGAAACGAACAGCGTTTTTTCAGCAGCCGTGCTGTTGAGGATGTAAAAGCATTTCTTACATATACGCTAAACGAACATGACAAGAACGCATTCATGAAGATATACCACAAATGCGGCTGCTGGCTGGATAAGCGTTCAGCTGAATATGCCTACAAAAGGAGCTACAGGGAAAGAATTTCTATAACAGAAGCCCTGATTAAAAACGGCGAAAGGTTCTTGCCGCTAAAACCCAAAGCGGAGGAATTTAAAGAGCTTATAACCGACGCTCAAAACTCGGATACGGCTCAGGCAATAGAGGCTTTCATGTACAGCGGATATCTCAGATATTTGCAGGAAAAGGGCGGAGATACCAACAAGCTTGATATTCTGCTGATGCTCGCTGAAAATGAACCGGACAAGTCCCGTTTCATGGAACGGCTGGAACAGCTTAAAGGCAGCGCTGACTATCGTGCCGAAGACAGCCGGGTCATTCTCACTACGGCCCATTCCAGCAAAGGTCTGGAGTTTGACACAGTTTACATTGTCGATGTTGCGGACGGATTCTTTCCGAGCGTTGAGTATAACGATGCAATACTTGACAGCGAAACCTATTCAGAGTATCTTGAGGAACGGAGAATGTTCTATGTTGCTATGACCCGCGCGAAAAATTCATTGAATGTTTTTTCTATAAAAGGTATGAATTCTTTGTTCTGCAAGGAGCTACAATCAACAAAATAAGACAAATACGCGCCATTTATATAAGGTCACCTCTAAAAAACCTTGTTTGAGTGAAAATGTGTATAGCACACCGACTGCTTCTTCAAACCTCCTCGTAAGGCATACAGCCTTACTTCGTCGGCTTTCATCGCATTCGGCGCACTCTACCCATTTTCACTTTTCAAACCGGTTTTTAGAGGTTCCCAAAAAAAACAGGGTGAAACTGTTTCCACCCTGTTTTGTTTTTTATGCTTTTTATGCTAAGAGCACATTCTCTTCGTCGCTGATCTCCGGCTGAACCGGAACGGCTTCGCGGATATTGCCGGCGCTTGGGGCCTTTCCCTCGTTGAAATCCACAAGTTCCATCAGGCGCTTGTCCATCAGCGTGTAGCCGTGACGGTAAAGCTCCATTATCTTGCGGCTGTCCTGCTCGAACTTGGATATCGTGGGTATCTGCGGACGTATAACGAACGCCTTTCCCTCTTTCTGCAGCTTATCCATCAGCGCTGCGGTCTTGTTGTAGTTCTCGACGCGCTGCATGCAGGCTTCTACAAAGTTGGGGTAATCCTTGTACATGTGGTTGATGACCTTGCGGAATTTCGCGTAGTTGGTAGGCGCAACGTTGCTGTCCGGCTTTGTCAGCACTATCACGACGCGGTCGCAGCCCATCTCCATCGCATGCTCTATCGGTATGGAATCCGCGATGCTGCCATCGAGGAAGTGCCTGCCGTCAAGCTCCACGGGGTCGCAGAGCATAGGCACCGAACATGTCGCCTTGACTATAGTCAGCAGGCGCTGTTCGTCGCTGGTCTCAGAGAAGAACTCAGCCTTGCCGGTCTCGCAGCAGGTGCACGCGTATTCCACGTCGATACCGCTCTTGAAATATGTATCAAAATCAAACGGGAACTGTTTGTACGGATATTCGAACGCCATCTTGTCGAGGTTGATTATCTTGTGCACTTCCATGAACTGCTTCAGCCCGAAATACGACTCGGATTTCGGCGCGTTTATCTGCCTTGCGGTGCGCCCTATCTGCCGGGAAACGTAGCTCATCGCGTTGCCGCCGCCCGCGGAAACTCCCACCACGTAGGGGTAGTAGATACCGTTTTCCATGAGACGGTCGAGTACGCCTGCCGTGAATATCCCTCTTACGGCGCCTCCTTCAAGTATAAGTCCTGTTTTCATATCTTTCACCACCATATAGTTTTCATGCTATATTCTTCATTGTGGTAATATTCTACCACCCCAAAATCAATTTTTTGTTAACTTACCGGAGAGAAAAATTCACATTTCCGACAAAAAACAACGTTAAAAAATGGGAAATACAGGGCAAAAGAAACAACATACAGGGCGGAAGTTATCTTTTCGCCCTGTAAATTTATCCCTGATTAAGATTTACGAATTAGTTTCCTGCTCCACATTCCGGTGAGGTAGAACACCACGGACATAATGGTGCCGGCTATCCAAGCGCCGGGCCATGAGAGCCATATTCCCCGGACTTCACCCATAGCGTTTGAGAGTATCGCGGCAAGCACCACGCGGAGTATGAGGTCGGTGAATGTCGCAGCCATGAAGCAGCCCATGCTCTCGCTTCCGCGGAGGACGCCGTCGCACAGCAGCTTTATGCACACCACGAAATAGAACGGTGAAGCGATGCGCAGGAAGTCAACTCCGGTGTCCATGGCAAGCCGGGAGCTGTCGCCGTTCATGAACAGCGAGAGCAGCGGTTCGCTCAGCAGGAAGAACAGCAGGAAGAACACCGCAGCCGTCACGAGGGAAAAGAACATCGAGGAGCGGAAGCCCTTTTTGATACGTTCCGGCTTGTCTGCGCCGATGTTCTGCGCGGTGAAGCCGGACATTCCGTTGCCGATGGTGGTGAAGCAGGTTATCGCGAATGTGTTCAGCTTTATCGCTGCGGAATACCCCGCGACTATCGACGAGCCGTAGCCGTTGACCATGTACTGTATGAACAGGTTGCCGACGGAGATGAAGCTCTGCTGCAGCACGCTGGGTACTGCGACCTTGCATATCTCCACGAGCGCCCTGCCGCTGAAGTACTTTCCACCCTGAATGTTCATCGATTTCACGCGACGGAACAGGAGCAAAAGCGCCAGGACGCACGCTGCGCCCTGTGCCGCGAACGTAGCCCACGCCGCGCCCGCAACTCCCATCTGCAGGGGAATGATGAGAATGCAGTCCAGAATGACGTTGCCCACGGAACTTGCGATGAGCAGGTAGAGCGGCGTCTTGCTGTCGCCCAGGCTGTTGAATACGCCCGTAACTATATTATAAAGGAACAGGAACACGAACCCGCCCGTGTATATCATCAGGTAAAGGCAGCCGTCGTCGAAGATGTTGGCGGGGGTCTGTACCCATTGCATGAAAACGCCGCTGAAAAGCACTCCCACGAGGGTCAGCACGGCGGAAAGGGCAGTACCCGCGATAAGCGAGGTGGAGATGCAGGTCTTGGTCATCTGCATGTTGCCCGAGCCGAAATGCTTGCTTATGACCACCGAGCAGCCTATCTGGCAGCCCACCGCGACAGCCATGAATATCATGGTTATCGGGTAGCTTGCGCCTATGGCCGCGAGGGCATCCTCACCTGCGAATTTGCCGGCTATCACGCTGTCGGCTATGTTGTACATCTGCTGGAACATAACGCTGATGAACAGCGGTATCGTGAACATGATGAGGGATTTTCCGGGACTTCCTATTGTCAGGTCCTTGTTCATTGTATCTGTCGCTTCTTTCCTTTATATAATATATTTATCTACCGGCAGTAAGTGCCGTCTACTCACCCCATTCTATCACAAAATTCCCGGAATGACAACTTTGTGATATGCTTTTCGGCGTTTTTTGGGTAGATTTTGCATGATTACGACAAAAAAACACTAGACAAGCAAAAGTTTTTGTGATATCCTATAAACGTAAACTGTCGGGAAGATACATAATTCCCGGAACTATATATTTTGAGAGGTTAAAACAATGACCAACATTCCTGAAATCAAGCTTGGCATAGTTGCTGTATCCCGTGACTGTTTCCCCATCGCTTTGTCTGAAAGACGCCGTAAGGCTATCGTTGAAGCTTACGGAGAGGGAATATATGAATGTCCCGTTACCGTTGAGAACGAACTTGACATGCTCAAGGCTGTCGAGGACGTTAAGAAGGCAGAGTGCAACGCTTTAGTCGTTTTCCTCGGAAACTTCGGCCCCGAGACCCCTGAGACCCTTATCGCAAAGAACTTCGACGGTCCCTGCATGTTCGTTGCAGCAGCTGAGGGCGACGGCGACATGATCAACGGCAGAGGCGACGCTTACTGCGGTATGCTCAACTGCTCCTACAACCTCGGAATGCGTCATCTCAAGGGCTTTATCCCCGAATACCCCGTCGGCACCTCCGATGATATCGTTAAGATGATCAAGGACTTCGTTCCCGTAGCAAGAGCGATCATCGGCGTTAAGAACTTAAAGATCATCACTTTCGGTCCCCGTCCGCAGGACTTCTTCGCATGCAACGCTCCCATCAAGGGCTTATACGAGCTGGGCGTCGAGATCGAAGAAAACTCCGAGCTGGATCTGCTTGTTTCCTTTAAGGAGCATGAGAACGACCCCAGGATCGACGCTGTCTGCGCCGATATGGCAAAGGAAATGGGCGAGGGTCACTATTATTCCGACCTCAACAAGCGTATGGCTCAGTTCGAGCTCACCCTTTTAGACTGGGCAGAGAACCACAAGGGCTCCAAGAAGTATGTCGCATTCGCTGACAAGTGCTGGCCTGCATTCCCCTCACAGTTCGGCTTTGAGCCCTGCTATGTGAACAGCCGCCTTGTAAGCCGCGGTATTCCGGTTTCCTGCGAAGTCGATATCTATGGCGCGCTGAGCGAATATATCGGTCTGTGCGTTTCCGCTGACGCTGTAACACTGCTCGATATTAACAACTCCGTTCCCAAGTACATATACGACGAGGACATCAAGGGCAAGTACAACTACTCCCTCACAGATACATTCATGGGCTTCCACTGCGGAAATACCCCTGAGTGCAAGATGTGCTCCGACCGTGCAGTCAAGTATCAGCTTATCCAGCACCGCTTACTTGAACCCGCTGGCAGCGAGCCTGACTTCACCAGAGGCACCCTCGAGGGCGATATCGCAGCAAGCGACATCACATTCTATCGTTTACAGTGCGACAGCGACGGAATTCTCCGCGCATATATCGCAGAGGGTGAGATCCTTGACGTTCCTACACGTTCCTTTGGTGGTATCGGTATCTTCGCTATCCCCGAGATGGGACGCTTCTATCGTCATGTTCTGGTTGAAAAGCGCTATCCGCACCACGGCGCGGTAGCTTTCGGCCACTACGGAAAGCTCCTATTCGACCTGTTCCGTTACCTCGGTATCCAGGATATCAGCTTCAACCAGCCCGCTGGCATGATGTATCCTACCGAGAACCCGTTCTGCAGATAAGCGGTCACCGCTGACATTCGCCCCATGGCTGCGGCTGTGGGGTGTTTTGCTATTTACAGCTATTTACAATAGTACGCCTTGACAATAAGCCGCATTTGTGATACAATGTGTTATGGAATTTGACGACACAGGAGAACATAAATGAAAAAGATCATAGGCGCTGTCGCGCTTTTTGCGGTGCTTCTCTGCACGGGCTGCAGCCGCTCCATTGCTATGGATAAGATAAAGGGAAACTGGACCTGCGATATCGACGGAACTTCCGTGACCATCGAGATAACCGATGACCGTTTCACGCAGTCTGCGGGCGAGAGTTCCGGTGAACCGCTGAAATTTGAGCGCACCTCTGACGGCATGATAGTACGCAACACCGACGGCAGGGAGCTTATCCAGGTGCACTACAGCGAGGAGGACGACCAGCTGTACTACACAGTCCAGACGCCGCAGGGAGATACGGAATACCGTTTCAGCCGCGCGGCAGGGTGAAAAATACAACACAATTGCGCATTTTCTGAGAAGATGCGCAATTATTTTTGTGCGGCTACTTGAAAAATACATCGATATGCGGTATAATAAAAGGTGTGTATTCTATTTAAGCGGACGCGCCGACGGCGCATGATGTAATTAAGGAGAAAATATGTTCAGAGGACCTTTACTTGAGATATTCAGCCTGATTTTTTCGGGAAACCCCTCGCAGCAGCAGATAATCAGCTGCGTGCTGTCGGTGTTCTCGGTGCTCGTTATTATTTTCGTGGTGTTCCCGATACATGAGTGCGCCCACGGGCTTATGGCTAAAATACTGGGCGACGACACGGCAGAGCGCCAGGGAAGGCTCACGCTGAACCCGTTCGCGCACATCGACCCGTTCGGAGCGCTCGCAATGTTCATCTGCCGCATCGGCTGGGCAAAGCCCACCCCGGTGAACATCAGGAACTGCACAAAGGTAAAGCAGCGCACCGCGCTGGCGCTGACTTCGCTGGCAGGCCCCGTCGCAAATATCCTGCTGAGTTACGTGCTCATCATCGCTTCGAAGATAATTCTTGTGAGCGTCATGGGCGCCGCGGAAGTCAACCAGGTGCTGATATACGTCGTCATGGGTCTGTGCTACACCGCGACTATAAACGTCTACCTCGGCGTGTTCAACCTCATACCTATCCCTCCGTTTGACGGGTTCAATATCCTTGCAAGCTTCCTGCCGGGCAAGGCGGTCTACTTCATGCAGAAGAACCAGCAGGTCATCTACTGGGTGTTCTTTGCGCTGCTGGTGTTCGGCGCGCTGGATATTCCGCTGGGAGCGGCTTCAAACGGTATCATCTGGCTGCTGGATAAGGCTTCGTTCTTCATCCCGGACGGCGGTCTTATCAACATGTTCATCTGATACCGCAATGGAAGGACTAAACTTCAAGCTGGAGATATTCGAGGGCCCGCTGGATCTCATGCTTTCGCTCATTCAGAAGCACAAGCTGAATATACAGGATATCGAGATAAGCATTCTGCTGGATCAGTTCATGCTTTACCTTGACAGAATGTCTGAGGCTGACCTTGAAATAACCTCGGAATTCCTTGAGATGGCGGCGCGGCTCATCATGATAAAGTCCGCGGCGCTCCTGCCCAAGGAAGAAGCCGAGCAGATGAAAAAGGAACTGCAGGGCGCGCTGATAGAATACGCCCTCTGCAAGACCATGGCAGAGCGCCTGAAAAAGCGCTATCTCGGCGACGTGGTGTTCGTGCGAGAGCCGATGGAAATTGAGATCGACAGGGCGTACCACAAGATACACCAGCCCGAGGAACTCATGCTGGCATACAGCGCGCTGAATGAGCGCACCCGCAGAAAGGCAAGCTACAAGCCGCGCTCGATAAAGCCGATAGTCGCGAAAAGCTACGTGACGGTGTTCACGGGGATCGTCGCGGTGCTGAAAAGCCTGAGGAGAAACGGCACCGTCAAGATGGACGAGCTTTACCGCGACCAGCCGAGGTCGCGTACGGTGGCGACATTCCTGGCGATACTGGAGCTTTCCAAGGAGGGGCGCATTTACATTTCCCCCGATGGAAACAGCGTGCGCCTGCGCACAAAGGCAGACGACGAACGCCATGAAAACGAAGAAGGAACGGAGGGAGCGGAGCAGTGAAATTCAGCGAGGGAATGGCAGTTATAGAAGCGGTGCTTTTCGCCTGCGGTGAACCGATCGACGCAGAGAAGCTTTCCGCTGCCAGCCAGATAGAAAAAGAGACTGTGCTGAAAATGATAGACCGCCTGAACGACAGGTACGTCGATAACAGCAGCGCGTTCCGCATAAACCGGCTCGGGGACAGCTACCAGATGGTCACCCTGCCGGAATTCGCGCCGTATATCAAGACCGCGCTGGAAACGCGCCGTCAGGTCCCGCTGACCCAGGCCGCGCTGGAAGTCCTCGCGGTGGTCGCGTACAACCAGCCGGTGACGAAAAGCTTTGTCGAGCAGGTGCGCGGCGTGGACAGCTCCGGCGTAGTCAACAGCCTTGTCGAGCGCGACCTGCTGGAGGAATACGGCAGGCTCGACCTCCCGGGGCGCCCGATAGCCTATAAGACTACCGAGAACTTCCTGCGGTGCTTCGGGCTGGCAGACCTTGGCGCACTGCCGACCATTCCGGACAGCACCGACCAGATGGATCTTGACGAGTACGACGAGATGAATTTCGGCGGTTCGGACTGACCGTGCGGCTGACTTTGCGGAGGTGATGTGATGGGCTGGATCATTGCGGGCGCAGTCGTGGCATTCATACTGATACTGCTCATGACTTCGGTGAAAGTCAGGTTTGAATACGACGGCGACCTGCGGCTGAAAATAAACTGGTATTTCATCACGATATTGAAAATACCCGCGCAGAAAAAGAAGCAGAAGCGGCGCAGCAAAGAAGTGGAAAAAGCCGCTGACGACGCCGTAAAGAAAGAAGCGAAAACTGCGGAAAAAACCGCGCAGGAAGATAAATCCGACGGAAATGGGACTTCCGCGGAGAAAAAGAAGTCCGCAGGAACCGAGCCGAAAAAGGCGCAGAAAACCCCCGCAAAATCGTCGGAAAAGCTCACGCTCAAAGACATCTGGGAAATTGTGAAATACGTCTGGGACAGCCTGGGCACGCCTCTCAGGAGGCTTCTCAGGGCGACCAGGATAAGCGGCTTCAGGCTGGATATAGTCTGCGGCGGCGACGACGCGGCAAAGGCTGCGCTGAATTATGGCAGGACAAGCGCTGTGGCAGGCGCAGCAGCGGCATTCCTCGAGGGGTGCTTCACTATGCGCAGCCCACAGTATAACATAACCGCCGACTTCATGTCGGAGGAAACGACCACGAGGTGCGAGTTCACCGCAAGGCTCACAGTCATCGCTGCGCTGGCGTTCCTTTTCTGGGCGCTGGGCAGGGCGGTGAGGAACTACCTTAACAGGAAAGAAGCTGCGGCAGCCCTCGGCAAGCTGAAAAAGTAACACACGAAGTTCTGAAAGGAGAATTCTTATGTCTAATGCTATCGAAGGTATTCTTGGCGTATCCATGGAGAAAATCAGGGAAATGGTGGACGTTAACACCATCGTCGGCGACGCGATAACTTCCCCGGACGGCACTACCATTATCCCGGTGTCAAAGGTGTCTTTCGGTTTCGCTTCCGGCGGGAGCGACCTGCCCACGCAGGCGGCTGAGAAGTTCGCGGGAGGCGCGGGCGCAGGCGTAACGGTCAAGCCGGTGGCTTTCATCGTCATCAGCCGCGACGGCGACGTTAAGCTGATGGAACTCGGCAGCAAGCCCAGCGCAGTCGATGGCATCGTTGACGCTATCCCCGGGCTTATCGAGAAGATAAAGGGCTTCGTCGGCGACAAGAAGAAAAAGGACAAGGAAGAAATAGAAGAAGAGGACAGCGCTGAATAATTCCCCGCAGAACTGCGCACCCTAATGATGGTAATATTTACATTGGGAGGACGCAGATATGAGGGCAAAATTCAGAGTTACGGCGCTGCTTGCGCTGGCTGTCTGGGCGCTTTCGGGAATAAGCGCGCACGCCGTTTCACCGGGAGATGTTTCGGCTGCGAGCGCTATTCTCATCGAGGCGCAGACGGGCACGGTGCTTTTTGAGAAGAACGCGGACCAGCACCGCGCCATGGCAAGCACCACCAAAATAATGACGGCGCTGCTGACGATAGAAGCAGGGGACCCCGACCGGGAATTCACCGTGGACCCGCTTGCGATACGCGTCGAGGGCACTTCCATGGGGCTGCGCGAGGGCGACCGCGTGAGCAGGCGCGACCTGCTTTACGGCATACTTCTGCCTTCCGGGAACGACGCTGCGAACGCGGCTGCCGTTTCAGTCAGCGGGAGCATTCCGGCGTTCGTGGAACTCATGAACCGCCGCGCGCAGGAACTCGGGCTTGCGGACACGCACTTCGTCACGCCGTCAGGTCTGGACGCGGACGGGCACTACACAACCGCACGGGACCTGGCTTCCCTGACGGCTTTCGCGATGAAGGACGAGCTGTTCCGGGAGGTGGTTTCCTGCCAGAGCGCGGAGGTGGAATTCGGCAACCCGCCTTACAAGCGGACGCTGTATAATTCCAACAAGATGCTCAAGCGCTACGACGGCGCGATAGGCGTAAAGACCGGCTTCACCGACAACGCGCGCAGGTGCCTCGTTTCCGCAGCACAGCGCGGGGGAGTCACCCTTGTCGCAGTCACGCTGAACGCAGGCGACGACTGGAACGACCACACAAAAATGCTGGATCACGGCTTCACGCAGGTGCAGGCTTACCCGGCTGACGTGGGGTGCAGCTGCCGGGTCGCAGTCGCGGGCACGGGGAATTCCGTGGGAGTTTACGCCAGGAGCGCGACGCTCCCGCTGACTGCGGAACAGCGCGGGAAAGTCACGCGGAAAGTGCTGCTGCCGAATTTCGTTTACGGCACAGTCGAAAAGGGCGACCGGCTGGGGGAGATACAGTTCCAGCTGGACGGGAAAAACGTGCTGGAATGCCCTCTCTACGCTGACAGCACCGTTGAAGTCCTCGGGGAAAGCCCCGGATTTTTCAGAGAGATATTAGCCAGACTGGGCGTTTTTGTCTAGCCGTGGAGATATAATTTCGCCCGGGAGGGCGTACATAGAAAGGCAGTTTATGGAGAAAGTCAGAATTCAGAAAATAATCGCAGACAGCGGCAGATGTTCGCGCCGCAAGGCTGAGGAACTCATTTCAGCGGGGGTAGTCACAGTCAACGGCAGACCCTGCACCCTGGGCGACAAGGCAGACCCGGTCAACGACCTTATCTGCGTCGAGGGAGAGGCAATTTCGGCTGAGCGCGCGGAAAAGCGCTATATAATACTCAACAAGCCCCGCGGGTACGTTACCTCCATGTCCGATGAGATGGGCAGGCGAGTGGCTTCCGACCTGCTGACGGACGTTGAGGAGAGAGTTTACCCTGTCGGCAGGCTGGACAGAAATTCCGAGGGTCTGCTGATATTCACCAACGACGGTGAGTTCGCAAACGACATCATGCACCCGTCAAGGCACGTCCCCAAGACCTACCGCGTTACCATCGACGGCGCCGTTTCAGAGGAGCAGCTGTCCCAGCTCATGTCGGGGGTAGTACTGGACGACGGCGTAAAGACGCTGCCCTGCACGGTCGAAGTTCTTTCAGAAGCCCCGGACAGAACGGTGCTCCGTTTTGTCATCAAGGAGGGCAGGAACCGTCAGATACGCCGCATGTGTTCCGCGGTGGGACTTGAAGTCGGCAGGCTGCGCAGAACTTCCATCGGCGGCGTGAAGCTGGGAATGCTCAAGCCGGGTGCCTACCGCGACCTGACCAAAGAGGAACTGCGCTCGCTGCGTGCTTCCATAGGAAAGGCAGCCCCGAGAAAGAAGAAGTGAGCACCGTCTGAACTGTGCCCGGATGTCGAAAAAGGACAGATATTACCGAAGTGTGAATTAATTTGAAGCTCCGCTTTGTGAAAATTGACAAAAAATTAACCAGCGAATTGAGTGGTTTTATTGCAAAAGATAAAAAATTAAAAAATCGCTGATTTCCGCTTGTCATTTCATTTTCAATGTAGTATAATTATTGTGGATAAATTTTAATTAAGACGGCAGAAGTATGCCCGGAGCTAAATTCAGGCAATACCGCGCCGATCTCAATAGCAGTTATTGGAGGAGTTAAAATGGCGTTTTCAAAGACACTGGCTGAGATGGAACAGAACGTTCCGGACAGCGACGCAAGAAAAAGACTGACTGCTCTCTTTGATGAGGACAGCTTCACCGAGCTTGACAAGTTCCTGTCGGCTGACGGCGCGGTCAGCAGCGTTGCAGCAGGCTGCGGCTCAATCAACGGCGCTTCTGTTTATGCATATGCGCAGGACGTTTCCGTTAAGGGCGGCGCAGTTGACAAGAGTGCAGCGCTCAAGATCAAGAAGATCTACGAGCTGGCTGCAAAGAACGGTGCTCCCGTTGTCGCAATGTTCGACAGCAAGGGCGGCGACATCAACGAGGGTATGGAGGTTCTCGCTGACTACGGCGACATCATCAAGGCTTCCGCTGCTATTTCCGGCGTGGTTCCGCAGATCGCAGTCATCACGGGCGTATGCGCCGGCGCAGCCGCAGTTATCGCTGCAATGGCTGACGTAACCATCATGACCGAGAAGGCTGAGCTGTTCCTCACCGCTCCGTTCAACACACCCGACGGCAAGCTTGAGGGCGCTGGCAAGGCTGCAAACGCTGCAAAGTCCGGCGTTGCAGACATTCTCGCCAAGGACGACGCAGACGCAGTTGCTAAGGCTAAGAAGCTTGCTGCTATCCTGCCTGCAAACAATATTTCCCTCGCTGGCAACGATGAGTTCGCAGCGAATGACGCAGCAGTTTCCGCTTCCCTCAAGGGCGCAGATCTCGTTGCTGCACTTTCCGACAAGAATTCCGTCGTGGAGCTGGGCGCTGAGTTCGGCACCGCTGCTTACACCGCTTTCGCAAGCGTAAACTGGGCTACAGTAGCTTTCGTCGCTACCGACAGGGCAGCTAAGCTGACTGCAGCTGACAGCGCAAAGATCGCGAGATTTGTACAGCTGGCAGACGTATTCTCCATCCCGGTAGTCACTATCGTAAACACCGAGGGCTTTGAGGCTTCCAGCGCGGCTGAGCTTGCAGGCTCCGTACGCGACGCAGCAAAGCTTGCACAGGTTTACGCTTCCGCTACCACCACCAAGATCAACCTGATCACCGGCAAGGCTATCGGCTCTGCTTATGCCGCACTCGACAGCGCAGACCTTACCTTCGCATGGGAGAGCGCTTCCATCGCTCCTATGAGCGCTGAGGCTGCTAAGGTATTCATGGGCGGCGAGATGGACACAACTCCGTTCAAGGCTGCTTCCCTTGGTATGATCGACGGCGTTGTCGCTGTTGAGGACACCAGGCAGGCTGTCGCTTCCGCTGTTGACATCTGCTCCAGCAAGAGAGTTGTCGCTCCGACCAGAAAGCACGTTAATTTCGTATTTTAATTAAATCAGAGAGGTTTTTGAAATGAAAAGATACACTATCACCGTAAACGGCAATGCTTATGACGTAACTGTTGACGAGGCTGACGGCTCTGCTCCCGTTGCAGCTGCTGCTCCCGCTCCCAAGAAGGCTGCCCCCGCTAAGAAGGCTGCTGCTCCCGCCGGCGCACAGGGCAACGCTTCCGTAAACGCTCCTATGAACGGCACTATCGTTGACGTAAAGGTCAAGGTTGGCGATAAGGTAACAAACGGTACTGTTATCGCAGTTCTCGAGGCTATGAAGATGGAGAACGATATCGTTTCCGACAGAGACGGCGTTGTTGCTTCCATCAATGTCAACAAGGGCGATTCCGTTGAGACTGGCGCTGTTGTAGCTACCCTCAACGCATAATTAAGGAGAAGCAAGATGGCAAAATTAAAGATAACTGAAACCGTTCTTCGTGACGCGCATCAGTCCCTGCTCGCCACAAGAATGTCCATGGACGACATGCGTCCTATCCTTTCCGAGATGGATAAGATCGGCTTTTATTCTGCTGAGTGCTGGGGCGGCGCAACATTCGATTCCTGCATCCGCTTCTTGGACGAGGATCCGTGGGAGAGACTGCGTATCCTGAGAAAGGAAATGCCCAACACCAAGCTGCAGATGCTGTTCAGAGGTCAGAACATGCTGGGTTATCGTCACTATGCCGACGACCTGGTTGAGTACTTCGTACAGAAGTCCATCGCAAACGGTATCGACATTATCCGTATCTTCGACGCACTGAACGATATCCGCAACCTCGAAACTGCCATCAAGGCAGCCAAGAAGGAGCAGGGTCACGCTCAAGTGGCTATCTCCTACACTCTCGGCGAGGTATTCACACACGAATATTACAAGAACTACGCAAAGCAGATCGAGGACGCCGGCGCAGATTCCATCTGCATCAAGGATATGGCAGCCCTGCTGACTCCCTATGAGGCTGCAAGCCTTGTCAAGGACCTGAAGGCTACCGTAAAGATCCCGATCCAGCTGCACACTCACTATACTTCCGGTCTGGCTTCCATGTGCATCATGAAGGCTGTCGAGGCTGGCGTTGACGGCGTTGATACCGCTATGTCCCCGCTGGCTCTGGGTACTTCCCACGCTCCGACAGAGTCCATCGTTGCTACATTCCAGGGCACAGAGTACGACACCGGTCTTGACCTCGTAAAGCTCAACGTGATCCGTGACTACTTCATGAAGCTTCGCAAGAAGTACATCGATAACGGCCTGCTGGATCCCTCCATGCTGGCTACAAACACCAACGCTCTCATTTACCAGGTACCGGGTGGAATGCTCTCCAACCTGCTCTCTCAGCTGAAGCAGGCTGGCAAGGCTGACCAGCTTGAGGCCGTTCTGCAGGAAGTTCCGCGTGTTCGTAAGGATTCCGGCTTCCCTCCGCTTGTTACGCCTACTTCCCAGATCGTCGGCACACAGGCTGTGTTCAACGTTATCATGGGCGAGCGCTACAAGACTGTGACCAAGGAATTCAAGGGCCTTGTAAAGGGCGAATATGGCAAGACTCCTGTCGCTATCGATCCCGAGTTCCAGAAGAAGATACTCGGCGCAGAGGAGCCTATCACATGCCGTCCTGCAGACCTGCTGAAGCCCGAGTTCGACACCATGAAGGAAGAAGTTAAGCAGTATGTTCCCGACGCTTCCGTTGAGGACGTTCTGACTTATGCGATGTTCCCGAAGGTAGCTCCGAAGTTCTTCGAGAAGCGCACTGACAGACAGGTTGGCATCGACGCCGACCACGCAGACAAGACCAACAAGGTCCACCCCGTCTGAGCTGATTTGAATAAGCGATCCCCATGGCTTCGGTCATGGGGATTTTTATGCGCATTTTCGGTAACGTTTCCATAATATATTATAATAGTATATTGCGACATAAATTCCAGAATAAGAGTTAGGGAAACGCTGAATAAAACAAAATCGACCCGTTCAAACGAGCGACCTCACGGGTCTGATTTTGTTACGCTTCGCTTTATTCAGCGTGTCCCTAGTTGTTTAATATGCATAAAACCCGTGAAAACCGATGTAAACAAATACGCAAAAATGCAAGAGGATTAAGTGCCGTTACTCGGTATAACAAAAGGATTTAAAGGGAACAGCGACATGATAACGTTTACAATTCTTGTTTTTTGATTTTCAGCACTTTGCACAAAAGAATGATTACAACTTGGTTACAAAATAGTTACAAAAGTATCTGAAAAGCTTAACAAAAGGGTGAAAAGCCCCCTGAAAAGCGCGGTATCAAGCGAATAAAATCAAAGATGACAAAATCTGATTTTTACTTAATAAATTCAGAATGCGTGTTGTGAAAGTGAACAATTGGTGAAAATTGAAAACGTTTACCCGATTACACTGTGAAAAAAGTTATAAAAAAGGGCTTGAAAAATAAAAGCTTTTATGATAAACTTACAAATGTAATCGGGACACGGCTGTGAATACACTCAGACAGAGTTTCGAAGCCGGAGGCTCCTGATGATTAAATCTGTTCCATAAAGGAACGAAATGAAACCTATTTTGGGAGGAAAAATCTATGAAGAAAAGAATTTTAGCAGCTCTGCTCGCATCTGCTGCAGTTCTGTCCTTTGCCGGCTGCACCAGCAACGGCAACTCCACCGCTTCCGGTGATTCCAGCGCAGCTGATAGCTCTGCTGCTGATTCCAGCGCAGCTGACAGCTCCGCTGCAGACGACTCCAGCGCAGCTGACGACTCCAGCTCTGACGACAACGCTGCTACAGGTCTGACTGATGATGGCGACTGCCTGACAATCCTTACCTGGACATCCAACTCCGATACCAAGAAGATGGTTGACTTCTTCCTCGCAGCTAAGGGCTACGACGCATCCAAGGTTACATACGTTAACTGCGGTGAGAACGGTGAAGGCGCACGCGATGGCTACAAGCAGTACCTGCTGGGCACAGACGACGCTGACCTGATGATCTACGACGCTGACTGGGTTGCTGATTACATCAACGATGATTCCCTGACAGCTCCGTATGAGGCAATTGGTCTGACAAAGGCTGATTTCTCTGACGCATTTGACTACACACTGTCCTTTGGCACCAGCGATTCTGGCGTATTCAAGGCTAACTCCTTCCAGGCTACTCCCGGCGGCTTCGTTTACAGAGCTGACCTCGCTGAGCAGTATCTGGGCGTAACAACTCCTGATGAGATGCAGGCACTCGTAAGCGACTGGGATAAGTTCCAGGAGACCGGTGCTAAGCTGTATGAAGCTTCCAACGGCGCTACTTCCCTGCAGGCAACTGAGGGTGGTCTGTGGCAGGTATTCCAGTCCAACAGAACTCAGCCTTGGGTAGTTGACGGCAAGCTCGTTATGGACAACGCTGAAGACTTCTATGACATCGCTAAGAACATGCAGGACAATCACTCCCTCGCAGGCGTTCCTCAGTGGGATGCTGCTTGGTACGCTGCAATCCTCGATGGCACAGCTCTCGGTGACTTCGTTCCTACATGGGGTCTGACCACAAACGAAGGCTCTATCCTTTACAACTTCACCAACGGTGATGAGGAGAACGGCAAGAAGATGGCTATCTGCGAAGGTCCTTCCGGCTGGTTCTGGGGCGGTTCCTACATCGGCGTTTCCACAAAGTGCAACAACACTACACTTGCTAAGGAATTCATCGAGTTCTACTGCAAGGACGCTGAGTCTATGAAGTCCTACGCTGCTGAGACTGGTGACTTCGTTAACAACAAGACTGTTATGGGCGAAGCTACTATTGAGAACAAGCTCCTCAACGGTCAGAACCACTATCAGATCCTTACCAAGGTTCTTGACAAGCTCGACCTCGATGGCAAGATCACAAAGTATGACTCCATCATCAAGGGTCACTTCAATGACTCCGTAAACGGCTACCTGAACGGCACATACGCAACCAAGGACGACGCAATCAACGCATTCAAGGATAACGTTGCTGCTTCCTTCCCTGACCTGGTTGTTGAGTAATTTTAGTCGTACAAACGCTAAAATTAATTAATACCTAACGATTGCAATATACTGCTTATGGGCTTTGTCCCATAAGCGTATATTGTGATTTTTTATCAAGATTAAATTGAAAGGGTGTGCGTCATGCAGGCAGCTACTGATAGAAGACACAGAATGATCAGCTACGCTAAGTACGGCTATATTTTTATCGCGCCGTTCTTCATAGCTTATATATTCTTTATGCTGTATCCGCTTATCAATACGTTTATTCTCAGCTTCATGGAGAATCGTACTGAAAATCCTACAGTGTTCGTGGGTCTTCAGAACTATCAACATATTCTCTTTGGAGACGCGAGCAGAAATGCTCAGCAAAAGGCGTTCATGTCTTCGATGGGCAATACATTGATCCTCTGGGCAGGTAACTTTGTTATCCAGATCGTTCTTTCACTGCTCCTGGCAGTTTGGTTCTCTGATGTGAGAATCAAAATCAAGGGTACCGGCTTCTTCAAGATCGTTATGTATCTCCCCAATATCATAACAGCAGCTTCTGTAGCGGGCATATTCCTTATGATTTTCGGAAAAACCGATCAGAGCGTTGTTAACTCTCTTCTTCTCAAATGGGGAGTTATCCTCAAGGGTGGCAATATCGACTTCACCACTGACCCGGTTTTCTCAAGAGTTATTGTAATGTTCATTCAGTCCTGGATGTGGTTCGGTAATACGATGCTGCTCCTGCTGTCCGGTATCTTCGGCATTGATCCTTCTATCTACGAGGCTGCCGATATCGATGGCTCCAGCGGTGCGAACACTTTCTTCAGGATCACGATGCCGATACTCAAGCCGATCTTCATTTATGTGTTCATCACTTCCATGATCGGTGGTCTTCAGATGTTCGATATCCCGTACATGTTCCACCACGGTGAAACTGTCAGCCCGTATCTCAAGACCGTTGCAGTTTACATCTATCAGGCATTCCGTAAGGATCACAACTACGGTTATTCTTCTGCAGCTTCTATTCTGCTGTTCATTCTTACTGCGATACTCGGTGCACTCATCTACAGATTCAACACTGATTCTTCCGCGCCTGTCAAGAAAAAGAAAGCTAAGGGGGGTAAGGTCTGATGGCTGATTCGTACAACTATTCCAACAAGGCGTACAGAAGGAACCTGATGATCCATTCCACCATCAGATTTATCGTTTGCGTTCTGCTCACAATCATCTGCCTTCTGCCTATCTACATTATCGTTATCAACTCCACCAGAACGACTGCTGAGATCATTGAAAACGGATTTTCTTTCCTCCCCGGCACCGGTCTTGTTGAAAACTTCAAGATGCTGGGCGATGGTACCAAGAACAAGGGCTTCTTCGTTGAAGCGTTCAACGTTCTCGAAGGTTACAGAAACAGCTTGATCATCGCTGGTTGCTCCACTGTCCTGACTGTTTTCTTCTCTGCCATGACTGCTTATGGTCTGACGGTTTATGATTTCAAGCTCAAGAAGTTCGCAACAGCGTTTATCCTGGCTGTAATGATGGTTCCCATGCAGGTCGTTTCCACAGGTTTCTTACAGTTCATGGCTAAGCTGAACCTGCTGAATAACTACCTTCCTCTGATACTTCCGGCTATCGCGGCTCCCTCTGTAGTATTCTTCATGCTGCAGTACATGAGATCGTCATTCCCGCTGGATATCGTTGAGGCTGCAAGAATTGACGGCTGCGGTGAGTTCAGAACATTCATGCAGATCTCGCTGCCTATCTTCAAGCCGGCATTCGCAGTTCAGGCTATTTTCGCATTCGTAGCAAGCTGGAACAACTACTATACACCTTCTATGATCATCGTTAACGGTAAGCGTGAGATGAAGACCATGCCTATGATGGTACAGGCTCTTCTGAACAACAACCTGATCACAGAGTTCGGTGTGAGATACCTTGCGATCCTGCTTTCTATCCTGCCTGTTGTAGTTATCTACCTGGCACTGTCCAAGTTCATCGTTAAGGGCGTTGCCCTCGGCGCTGTAAAGGGCTGATCACCGATGTTAAATCCCCTTCGTCAGATGGCGAGGGGGATTTTTTATTCTCAGAATAAGGCACCGGCGTGCATAAGTGCGCATTTTAATTGACTTTATGCGTTTTTTGTGGTAAAATATCATATGTACCCGAAAGGAGGCATATTATGTCGTCAGGTAAATTCAAGGGCAAGACGCTCCGACTGCTGGAAAAGGGTCACAAGGGACTTGTGTACGCGCTGTTCAGCCGATTTGGTCTGGTCGTTCTGCTGTTGCTTATACAGGTCGCGATGATCGTTGTTTTCTATAATCTCTTCAAGGAGTTCGTGCCACACTATTATGCATTTTCAGGCGTGTTCACCGCAGTAATGGTGCTGATACTCATCAACAGCCGCATGGACCCGTCGTCAAAGGTGACGTGGCTCATAATAATCATGATAATGCCGGTTTTCGGCTGCCTGCTGTACATTTACACGCAGAGTGATTTCGGGCACCGCGCGCTGAAAAAACGAACAGATATGCTCATCGCGGACGTCCGCGACATAATCCCGCAGGATAAGGGCGTGCTTGAACGGCTGAACGCCGAAAATCCAGAGGTGGCAGCGCTTGCCGCATACATGAGGCGCGGTGGCTGCCGACCCGTGTTCGACGGGTGCGACGTAAAGTATTTCCCGTCCGGTGAGGACAAGTTCCAGGAGCTGCTGAAACAGCTGCGTAAGGCAGAGCAGTTCATCTTTCTTGAGTACTTCATAATCGACGAGGGATTAATGTGGGGAGAGGTGCTGGAGATCCTCGCGGAAAAGGCGAAAAAGGGCGTCGAGGTGCGTGTGATGTACGACGGAACCTGCGAATTCTCGCTCCTGCCGCGGAACTACCCTAAAAAACTGCGCGAACTCGGAATAAACTGCAAGGTTTTCGCGCCGCTGACGCCGTTTTTGTCAACGCATTATAACTACCGCGACCACCGCAAGATACTCGTCATTGACGGCAGGGTTGCGTTCACCGGTGGGATAAACCTCGCGGACGAATACATAAACGAGCGCGAGCGCTTCGGGCATTGGAAGGACACCGCAATAATGGTACGCGGTGAGGCAGTGCGCAGCTTCACAATGCTTTTCCTGCAGATGTGGAACATCTCCGAGCTGAAACCGGATTTCGGCGTTTACGTCGAGCAGCACGAATGCGACCTCCCGGAAGCGAAAGGCTATGTGCTCCCGTACGGCGACTGTCCGCTGCGCAGCGAGAAGCTGGGGGAGCGCGTTTACCTGGATATCCTGAACCGCGCGACGGGATACGTTCACATCATGACCCCTTACCTTGTTCTTGACGGCGTGATGGAAAATGCGCTGGAATTCGCGGCAGAACGCGGCGTGGACGTCAAGCTGATACTTCCTGGAATCCCGGATAAGAAAGCGGCTTACGCGCTTGCCAAAACGCATTACAGGCGGCTCATAGATTCCGGCGTGAAGATTTACGAATACACCCCTGGTTTTGTGCATGCAAAGGTATTTGTTGCCGACGACAGGGAAGCGGTGGTCGGGTCGATAAACCTGGATTACCGCAGCCTGTATCATCACTTTGAGTGCGCGGCGTACATGTATGATACCAACTGTATTCCGCGCATCGAGGAGGATTTTCAGCAGACGCTCGATAAGTGCCGCAGGGTTACTTACGAAACTATCCGCAAAGAAAAGCTGACGACCAAGCTTGTGGGATTTGTCATGAAAGCTATAGCGCCGCTGATATAAAAAATGGGCTGTGATTTTTCACAGCCCATTGATATTTTGCGATCAGTCGGTGAACATTGCGGTGGAAAGATATCTCTCACCGGTGTCGGGGAGAAGAACCACGATGTTCTTGCCCTTGTTCTCGGGGCGCTTTGCAAGCTGGATAGCTGCCCACATAGCGGCGCCTGAGGAAATTCCCACCAGAACGCCCTGGGTGCGTGCTATACGTCTGCCGGTCGCGAATGCGTCCTCGTTCTCAACGGGTATGATCTCGTCATATATCTTAGTGTTGAGCGTTTCAGGAACGAAGCCCGCGCCGATGCCCTGGATCTTGTGGGGGCCAGCCTTGCCCTCGGAAAGAACGGGGGATGTCTTAGGTTCAACAGCGACTACCTTTACGTCCGGGTTCTTGCTCTTGAGGTACTTACCAACGCCGCTGATGGTTCCACCGGTGCCAACGCCTGCAACGAAGATGTCAACCTTGCCGTCGGTGTCCTCCCAGATCTCGGGACCTGTCGTAGCTTCGTGCGCGGAGGGGTTAGCGGGGTTGGTGAACTGCGACGGGATAAAGCCGCCGGGTATTTCCCTGGCAAGCTCGTCAGCCTTGGCGATGGCGCCTTTCATACCCTTTGCGCCGTCGGTGAGGACCAGCTCTGCGCCGTATGCTTTCATCAGGTTGCGGCGCTCGATGCTCATGGTCTCGGGCATTACGATGATTATGCGGTAGTTCCTTGCGGCTGCGACTGCTGCAAGCCCGATGCCGGTGTTGCCGCTGGTCGGCTCGATGATAACGCTGTCAGGCTTGAGAAGTCCGCGCTTTTCTGCGTCGTCTATCATTGCGGCTGCAACTCTGTCCTTTACGCTGCCTGCGGGATTGAAAAGTTCCAGCTTTGCGAAGATCTTTGCACCTGCCTGCTCTTCGGCTTCGATCTTTGTGACTTCCAGCAGGGGGGTGTGTCCGATGGTGTCTGTTATTGTCTGATATACTTTCATGATAGTTCTCCTTTACCTTGGGGAACACTGAACAAAACCGACCCGCACAAATGCGTCTGGCTATGTAACGCTTCGCTTTATCCGGCGTATCCCTGTTATTTTTCAGGCGAGGTATTCCTTTTGCAGGAACAATACCAACATCACCTATCAACTTAATATGATTTTAGCATATTTTATCCGATATGTCAAGTGGTTTTTGAAAATTTTTTCAGAAAAATTCCAAAAACCCGCGCGAATGGCTGTCCGAAGCGGTCTGGCAGTAATATATCCCCGTATTTCCTCATAAAATTAGAAAAAGAAACGTCCGCAGACACGCTGTGGGCAGGAGGAGCGTGAAAATCACATCATACAACGGGGGTGCTTTTTGGTTTGAAGAAAGATATTAACGGGGAAATCGATCAGGAAAGATGTGTCACACTCGGACATTATATAGTAGAAAACAACGCGACGGTCCGTTCGGCAGCGAAACATTTCGGGATAAGCAAAAGCACGGTACACCAGGACATAACCGCCAGGCTGGAGCAGGTCAACAAACAGCTTCACGACGAGGTGAAATCAGTGCTCGACAAGAACAAGCAGGAGCGCCACCTCCGCGGCGGGCAGGCGACAAAGGAGAAATACGCCGAACTCTCCCGGCGCAGAATGAGCAGGCAAAGCTGAATTCAATTCGGAATTTCGGTATCCCCTGTTGCCCACTTTTGGGCAACGGCGCAGACATCGTGTCTGCGGCTTCCGCGGACGGATAAAAAAACTTTGATATGAACAACACAGGACGAAAGTGGTTCTTTCGCCCTGTGCATTTTATTGTAAATCTTTTTTTGATAACGTCCCGCGAAGCGGGGCAACATTAATTCCGAATTCCGCATTCCTAATTCTGAATTAAACTCAAATTCCTTTGTCGGTGAGCATTTCTTCCGCGAATTCAGTTGGCTTCTTCCTGAATAACACATTGCCGTTGCAGACTGACGTCAGCACTCCCGCGCGGTTGCGCAGCGCGTCGAAGTCGCTGTCGGCGTCGATGACGATGAAGCTTGCGGGGTTGCCTTCCATGAGGATCATCATGTTATCAGCGCCGCCCAGCAGAGCCGGTGGTGTACAGGAACTGTACAGGTTCCTCGGTGATGTGCAGGAACATCAGCGCCTGGTTGAGAATGAAGCGTTCATTCTGGAGGCTATCGACCTGGTTTCGCGGAAGTACCCGGACGTGAAAATACTTGAAAGCAACTGGTGGGACGTTGAGTTCCCGGGGTGGGCGCTGGAGCACGCTGCGGTCACTGAAACATCGCTGATGATGTACCTCCGTCCCGACCTTGTGCGCGAGGAATATATCCCCGGTGACACGGATTTCACCGCGATACCCTATCACAAGTACCCCGTCGTCAAGGGAATGGTACCCGACACCGGCGCGCTTGCCTCTGCCCGCGGAAGCAGCGCGGAAAAGGGAAGGCTCCTTGCGGAGACCGCTGTTGACGAATTCGTTAAAATCGCGGAGAGGGAATACAAGTAAAAATAAAAGGACAGGCAAGTTTTCTCTGTCTGTCCTTTTTATGTGTTAAAGCTCGATATCGAAATGCTTCATGATGTGCAGCGCGTTGACGCATTCTGCTTTGGCGTTCATGTCGTTGAAGTCTATTTTCAGCAGTTCGCGTATCTTATTAACGCGGTAGACCATGGTGTTGCGGTGAATGAACATCTTTTCCGCAGCGGCTGCAAGGCTGCAGTTGCTGTCCAGGTAGGCTTCCAGCGTGCTGATGTAGCTGGTGCCGTAATTCTTGTCGCTGTCCGCAAGGGGACTCAGCACCGACCTGCAGTAGCTTATGAGTTCCTGCTGATTGTCGGCGTTTATCAGCAGGCTGATTATGCCAAGCTCAGCGAAGAAGTAGATGCTTATATCGTCCTTGTTCTTCTCGGAATGCGAAAGCGCCCTGCGCGCTTCCGCGTAGCTGCTGCGTATTTCCTCGGGGGTGGCGCCTGCGCGACCCATTCCGCCGCGCAGCCGGTAATCCGGGTGTTTGCGCATGAATTCCGTGCCGAAGCTGCGTATCTTTTTGCAGACCTCCGCAGCGGAAGCGTTATCAGAGCAGGAGATATAGAAGAATATCTCGTCCATGTAGATGCACGAAACTACGCTGCGCTTTGTCATACGCAGGTAGTCTGACATTTCCTTTTCAAGGCGCGTCATCAGGTTGTCGTAGTCGATGCGCCGGTAGTAGGAGTCCCCGCGGAAATCGGGACGGAGTATCATTATCGCGGCTGGTCTGCTGAGGTCGGCGCCGCAGTGGACGCCCATCTGCCGCACAGTATCCTGCGAGATGTTGCGCGCGAAAAGCAGTTCCGAGAAGAACCCGGCAGAACTGCGTTCTTTCAGCTGGTTGGTGATTATCGTATCCGCTATTTCGCGGGTTACGTCAACGAGCTTGAGGTCCCAGGGCATGCGGTAAAGCGGCATGTTCAGCTGGTTTGCAAGCTGTATCATCTGGTTGGGAACCCTGCGGATATACTCCGGGCTGCACATGATGACTACTCCCGCGGTGGAATTCGCGGCGCATTCCTCCAGCAGACGGCACAGATGGGCGTCGGTGTAATGCTCCCCGATGCCGGTGATGAAAACCAGTTCGCCGCCGTGCACCCATTCGCTTATGTGAGTGGCCTGGCTGATGTAGACCCAGGTTATCGTGTGGTCAAGTCCGCCGGTCCCTCCCAGGAGTTCTATCGCTGAGAAGCATTTCAGTTCCGGCAGATTGCTGCATTTAAAGTTCATTCAGTTGTTACCCCATGGGTCAGGTCATTGTTTCAGCTGATATGTGCCGTCAGGCGTCAGCTGGATCATATCGGCTATCTCAAGGTCGGTGAGCACTTCTGCGACCTCGGCGTATGGCATTCTTGCGAGAATCACGATCTCGTCCGCAGTCCCTGGTGATTTCTCGACAATTTTCGCGATGAGGCGCTGGGTTTCCGTCAGTGCGCTCAGCTTTTCTTCCGAGAGCGCGGGCGCTGTCTGTGCGGGCTTTTCCTGCCTGTTCGCGGAATTCACTGCGGTGGGAGCCGCTGCAGGCGACGGTTTGAACTGACGCTTCTGCGGCTTGTCCGTCCGGCTTGCGGAGGTTCCCTCGTCCAGCCGGCTGAAATAGTGGTACATATATTCGTGGACTATATCCAGGTAGTCGAACACGGGTATAGCGCCGTCCCGCAGGAATGGAACGACACCCGCGCAGCTTTCCATTGTAATGTCCCTTGGCGGAACGCAGAAGAGGTCGCGCCCCTGGTCGATGGTGTGGTTTGCGGTCAGCAGACAGCCGCTGCGGGTAGAAGCTTCCACGATGAGCGTGCCGACGCCCAGCCCCGAAATTATGCGGTTGCGGTCCCGGAAGTACCTCGGTTCGACGCTGGCGTGCGGGAGCAGTTCAGAAATGACTGCGCCCCCGCATTCAACGATGCGGCGTTTGAGCTGTTCATTTTCGGGCGGGTAGTTCACGAGATGGCCGCAGGCGAGTACGCCGATAGTGGGAATTCCGTTGTTGACCGCGCAGGAATGCGCAACGGTGTCAATGCCGACTGCGAGCCCGCTCACGAGCACGGTACCCAGCCGCGCAAGCTGCGTGCAAAGCATGGTGCCAACTTTTACCGCGTAGTCCGACGGGTGCCGCGGACCGACTACCGCCAGCGAAACTTCGTCTTTCAGGCATTCTAGCGAACCCTGTACGAAAAGGACTACCGGCGGGCAGTAGATATTCTTGAGCAGGGCAGGGTATTCGTCATCGTCGGGTGTGATTATCCTTATGTCGTTGGAGGCGCATTCCTCCATTATCTGGTGCACCTCGCGGCTGCGGACGCTGGCAGCGCGCTGCCTTTCGGAGTCGCTGACGCCGGGACATTCGCCGTCCCTTATAGCGCGTGCAAGTTCCTCGGCTGAGTCGTAGTGGTCGAGAAGCTCCCTGGTTTTGGGGTTATGAGGGTACATGACGAGCAGAAGCCACAGCCACACCTCAACTGATGACTTTTTCATAATAATTCTCCTGAATTCCATTAAAGTTAAGTGATTGGCAAATGCGCAGGGTATTTTAATTTATCTGTGTTTATTATAGCACAATTCCTGTTTAAATTCAACTGTTGCCGTTCTAAAAAAAAGCCGAACCGATCGGGTTTCGGTTCAGCTTTGAGAGCAAAAGAAAAATGTCTGAACTCGCATAACGCGTGTTCAGACATTTAACTGTCTATGGTATACGAAATAGATTTTAACGCGGGCGAAAACCTATAAACAAAAGAGCTGTTGTGCTATAATAAAGTTGTAACGCCCACCCAAAGTGATATAATAAACACAGGAGGGAAAAGGAATGGCAAGTTGCGACGAAGAATTTAAGAAAAGGCTGGTGCGGATGCACTTAGAAGAGGGACGGACTATAAAAAGTCTGTCGGAAGAGTACCACGTTTCGGTGAACGGAATCGGGTACTGGTTGAAGAAATGCCGCGAAGAATGCGCAAAAGATCCTGCTGCAAAGGAAGAATACGACCTCATGAAAGAAAATCTCATATTCCGAAAGGAGCTTGAAGAAATGAAAATGAAAACGAATTCCTAAAACAGCAGCGGCATTCTTTGCGAAGGAGATCGATTAGCAGCATATCGATTTATCGATGAAAACAAAGGAACGATGGGCTTAAGATGGCTTCTCAGAAGGCTTGTTATATGCCCTAACGCCAACTACAAATATCTTAAGGACAGAAAAGCAGAGTATCGCCAAATAAGGCGAAGCTCCTGGCTATCATAGCTCAGATCTATCATGAACACAAAGGCATTCCGGGTTACCGGATGATGAATGTACTTCTGAAAAACAAAGGCGTCAACATCAGCGGAACCACCTGCCACAAGTACATAAACGTGGAACTCAAGCTGTTTTCCGTGACCATAAGGCATAAGCCCGGATACCATAAAGGGACTGCTTACAAGATATTCGAAAATCTGCTCAAGCAGAATTATACCGCCCCTTTGCCTGACAAAATCTGGTGTACGGACTTCACCTACATACCCCTGTCAGACAACAGCATGAGGTACAACTGCACAATCATCGACCTGTATGACCGCAGCTTTATCGCAAGCGTACATGGCAGAAATATTACGGCAGACCTTGGAATAAAGGCACTTGAAGCAGCAATAAGTCAGCACCCATGGGTGCTGAAAAGCGGCGTGATACTTCACAGCGACCAGGGTTCACAGCACATCTCGAAGGAATTCACCGACTATTGTTCTGACCACTACATAACCCAGAGCTTTTACATCTGGCATTTACACGTTTGTGGTTTACACAGATTTTGGGATAGAACCATAAAGACAGATTAATCAAATTCATTCAAGTCCTATTAAGTATGTTTGGATTTTTTTGGCAAAAGGAATTAAGTCAGAATAGAATAATTCCACTTTAGCATTGACCCTTTCAATTGCGGATAAAAGAACTTGAACTCGTTCCAATGCAGGCTGTAAAAAATTTACGAACTTGTCTTTGGATATATTTTGCAACAAATCAAAAAAGGTAATAATATTCATAATAACAAATGAATCCTTGAGAATAAGCTTCTCAAATAATTTATTACCAATATTTAGTTGATTATCAAGAATATAGTATGTATTATGGAACATTTCGTAGTCAATATTTTTCTTATCAAATTCAACCAAATCAGAGAAAACGAATTCAAGCTTTGAGTAATAGAACAAATGAAAATGTAAATTACAAGAAAGATAACATGCATCCTTTAGCATCATTTTGTTAAATGAAGCTAATTCTTCCTCCTTATGAAAGAAGAAATAATGGAGGATGCTCATTGTTCGAAGCGATAGTATATTGTTCATTTTTTCAGGGATTTTCAAGCAACTTTTTAGTGACTTTTCGACATTTGCTACATTGGAATTAACCAGTTGCTTAACTTTTTCAATGCATTCCTCATTTCTGCATTCGAAGCTTGTTTTACAAGCAGTGTAAAGCAATTGCGTCCTGTAGCTAATATCTACATCATTATTTGAGAGAAAATTTAAAATGTTTTTAATAATTTGAAACCTTTCGTTCTTTGCACATATTATTTCCTCAAGCATAATATTCATATCATTCGAAAGTATAAATTCACCGTTAGATAATGAATTCAAAATACTATCTGCTTTTTGTTCTTCAGAGAACATATTGACAATATCAGAAACGATTGCTAAAGCACGCGAATACGAATTGGTGTTTATTTTATGATATTTTTCTCCCTCCTGTTTCCTAAATTGCGAATACTCGCTAATATTTGTGATCTCAAATTTATCCGACACATATTTTTTAACAAATGTATGCAGTTTTCTACTGTTCAAAGATTTGTCTTGAGATGCCATATAAAGAAATCTGAAATCTACAGAGCATACTTTTGAATCAGTAATGAATTTTTTTACCTGTTCAGTACCGAAATAGTTAAAAAAATTCAGGCATTTTGAAACATAACTTTCAAAATACGGCGAATTCACATTAACACTATAAAAAATGACATCTGTTATATCATTTCTTGCCGATATTGTTTCATACAGACTTCCGCCCAATTCCTTATTATATTTTCCCACACAGAAACTCACCTTATCACATGCCGCTGAATTGAATATCTCCTTCAACGCTTGATACGAATTACTTCCCACGCTAATACCGTCGAGCAGAAAGAATAACTCATTCTGAGATTCTATAAGTCTTTTAAGCCAAAACAGAAGATTTCTCTCATTCGGTATTGTTTTTTCACCAAATTTCGAAAAATCGACTAAAATAGTTTTGTAATCCAGTTTATAGAAATGTTTATATAAAACAGATATAAATGTAGACTTCCCGGTTCCTGATCTCCCTGTTAAGAACAAAGCTTTATTTTTCTTTTCCAGCAAGGAGACTGCCGAATTTATGCATTTTGATGTATCAAAACAAACGCTATCCGAATAAATAAAATAACTGAACGTTGATTCAAAATTCTGAATTTGATTACAAACGCAATCATAGTTTGGCACTGCTTTATCCAAACTTTTTTCACATATTTCGTTGGTGAAATAAGAATATAAATCCATATTGCTTTCTGTAGGAAAATCGTATACTTCATTACAAAAAGAACACACTGCATAGCATAGATTTTTCATTGCAAGTATTCTTGAACCACATTCCTCCATCACCGCTTTTTTATCATCTCCGTAATCAGAAACACTCTTAAATGCCATGTATTTTACGTCAGAGCAGGAATGTTCAGGATCATTGTCATTTATAACTTGAATCCATTTTCCAAAATAATACGCCTCCATATCAATTACATTTACTTTTCTTAAGGGCGTTTCATTGAAAAAGCGATTCCGATCTTTTATTACTTCTGAAACAGTAACACACCAACCTTCTTTAATTTCATTTGATACTAATTTATTTAGACCCTGATATCGATCCAAATCAACCAATCTATCTTGAAGTCTCTTTATAAAGCACGATACATCCTGCTTGTTTTCACGCAAAAAAGACTTTTTGAAGATCTCCCCAATTTTTTTTGTACTTTTTGCTATCAGATTATTATAATTTATGCTTAAATCGAGAGGCTGTTTTGGGGAATTATTTGCATTGTTTTCTCCCAAAGTCGATATTCTGTTGCAGATTAAAACATCCCCAATTTGAATGTCGGAAATATGGCAAGATACACCTATGTTTATATATAAGTGGGCTTTATATTTCCTTGATAATTTAAAAAACAAGATTCCTGCTTCGGTGTTTCCCATAGAATTTGTCGATGAACATATAACCCCCATTCTCTTTTTGAAATTCTTATCAAAAAAAATAAACTCGGTAAATTCTTGCTCACCATCATCGAGAATAATAAACGAGTGGTTTGCATCTAGAAATAATCTTTTTTCTTCTTCTAACATGAAAATTAATGCAACATCCATTTCTTTAACGTTCATTCTATTTGCTCCTTTCAACATTAACAGCTTTAATGAGATGCGATGCATGATCGCCATCACAGAAATCTGAGTAAAAAATATAGTTGGGATATGTTTGATTCAAATCGCTAATAAAAGCTATTATTTCATCTTCAGACAACTCAAAGATATGTGATGAATGTCTGAACCCATTATACAGAACCTCATAATTGGCATTGTATGACCTGTTTGGAGTCGTTATAATTACTATACGAGGAAAATAAACCTTAAATATCATTCTAAACAACAATTCAAGATTATGTCTTTCTAAATGTTCTATTATTTCTGATAGAACAAAAGCCTCATAATTCTCAAATTCACAATTATACTCTAAAAATGACTGGTTAAAGTAGTGGACTTTTTCCATAGAATTACACTTTTTTTTGGCTCTGTTTATTCTTTTTTCTGATAAATCCACAGCACCAATATTTGTAAAACAATTATTCTCCGCTAAAACACTAACCAATCTGCCATCCCCGCAACCAATATCCAACACACTATTGCATAATGAGTCACTTAAGAGATGAAATATTGTATTGATTCGTTTCTCATAAAGTGTCATAATTTCTTCCACAACCTACTATATTATACAATTATCCACTGCAAATGACAAAATAACTCTTATAATTTATATCTTATCACAAACTATTCTAAATGTCAATATATTTCGCCAAAAAAACTCACAAAATGTATATTTTTCTAAACATTTTTTATCTTTCATAAAATGTGTTAAATTATAAAACAGCCACCCTCTCCCGAAAGTGGCTTGTTATAATTCAAACGCTCTGACTTACTTCCATCCCATCAAGAAACCGTATGCTAATCGTCTGCTTATCCACGATCCGAACCTCCTCCACGATCTGCCGCACAAAGACATCATCATACTCCATCAGCGAGAAGTCCTCCCGCTCCAGCCGTTCCAGCACTGCCCGCATCTGCTCGGTTTCCTTTTCTGAGGAAGTGACCTTTGCTTTCTCGCCCTCAATGAACTCCCGCAGACCTTTCATTTCCTCGCTGAATCGCTGTATATCCGCCATCGCCGAAGCGCTGCTTTCAGGTACAGTAGCCAAACGAAGCAGCTCGTCCATGTTCCGGCTCAGCTCATCGAGCCGCTGCTGCGCCGTAAGGACGCTGCCGTTTCGGTTCGGGTCGAGTACCTCGGACACGCTCTGTCGGAGTATCTCAGCAACATCGCCTTTGACCTCGCAGAATTCGTTTATCGCCGCAATAATGGCTTTGTGAAGCGATTCTTCATCAATCGTTGGCGAACACTTGCACACCTTTTTGCCGTATTGCAGGCGGTTTATACACCGCCACTTTCTCTCCTTGAATCCCTTTGCCGTCCAAGTTACCCGACGGTAATGAGCACCACACTCGCCGCATATCAGCAGCTCAGTGAGCGCAAACTTGGCACTGTACTTGCCCTGCTCGGTCTTGCAGTATTTATCAGCAACACGGCGCTTGCTGCTGCGCCACGCCATTTCCTCCTGCACCCGATTGAACTGCTCCCGCGAAATAATTCCCTCATGGTGGTTTTTGACCAGATACATCGGCAGGGCGCCGTCATTCTTGCGGGTTTTCTTTGATATGCAGTCGGTAATGTAGGTCTTTTGCAGGAGAGCGTCCCCAGTGTATTTCTCGTTTTTGAGAATAAGCTGAATGTTTGCGCCTGTCCACGGCTTCTTGCCGTACTTTGTCACCAGCCCTCTTGCATTAAGGGAGTCTGCGACCTGCTGAAGGCTCATTCCAGAAAGGTAGCTCTCGAAAATATCCTGCACAATCTCCGCTTCTTCCGGGACGATTTCCGGCTGACCGTCTGCTCCTTTGCGGTAGCCCAGCATTGTATTATAGTGCATCGGGACGTTGCCGTTCTTGAAGCCCTGACGGATTCCCCAGGATACATTCTTGCTGATAGATTCCGATTCCGCCTGTGCGAAGCAACTCATGATGGTTGTCAACATTTCACTCTCGGCGGTCAGCGTGTTTATGTTCTCTTTTTCAAAGATAACCGCGATATTCAGCTGCTTCAGCTCTCGTATGTAATTCAGGCTGTCCACAGTGTTCCGGGCGAATCGGGATAGGGACTTGGTAAGAATGATGTCGATTTTTCCCTTGCGGCACAGCCGTATCATGCGCAGGAATTCCGGGCGTTTCTTAGCCTGAGTGCCAGTTATACCCTCATCGGCGAAAATCCCCGCCATGTTCCATTCAGGGTTGCCGTTGATTTTCTCCGTGTAGTAGCTTATCTGAGCCTCATAACTGGTTTCCTGTTCCTCCTCGTCGGTGGAAACACGGCAGTATGCAGCGACATTCAGCCGCTTGGTCTGGCGGATTTCCGAAGCAGGCTTTGCGGGAATTACTATCACCTGATGTTCCATTACCTTACCTCCTTTATCGCAGAATATTTCAGCCTCGCGCACTTCAAAATCATCTCTGCTGTCGCAATCCTGTCCTTTGATTGATCGTTTAGCCGGCGATTTATTTCCGCAGTCAGACGGATTATTTCGTCAGTAGCCTCGTATGTAAAATGAGCAGGCGGCGGTGTTTGGGGCGGTTCGGTATACTTTGTCGGCTCTCGAGTCCTGCGAGTGACTTTCAGCTTTGCTGCCGCATGGAATTCCTCGTCAGAAACGATTCTCGGACAGCTGTCATTCCCTAAGTACCGTGGATTTTCAAGCACCCGGAACACCATGTTCTTGTTCCATTTTTTGCCCTGAATATACGGCGTTGTCATCTGATTGGCTATGGTTTTCAAGGACATTCCGTCGAGGTATAGCGTGAAGATTTGCCGCACAGCCGCCGCTTCCTCCGGGTTGATCGTTATATCTCCGTTTACGATTGAATAACCGAACGGAATGTTTCGGTTTTTCCTCATATCACCGCCCCTTTCGCTCAATTTTCTCGCAGAGTGACACACCGCCGGGAAGCTCGAATTCCAGCTCAGTTTCAGGCCTCACATATATCCGCCTGACTATCTGCCCAAATAACACCTCGTTGAAACTACAGTCTGCATCTGCGTTTTCAATTGTGGTAATCAGCCTGTTCAGCTCGTCTGCCTGTGCGCTGTCATCATCGCTCAGCATTGTGTAAAGCTGCTTTTGGAGCTCTGTGAGCTGTCTTTCAAGCTCCTGTGAGCGTGTAGTGAAGTATTCGGCATCCAGTACGCCCTGCGTTTGCAGCTTCGTCATAAGGTGGCATTGCTCCTTGATATCTGATATTTCCTTTCGCAGCGCTGCGACCTGCTGATTATCCGCAATTTTGCTGTCATATAGCGCCCGAATCTGCCGCTGCATTGGGATTAGAATATCACGGCAGGTGTCGCTCAACTTCGCCGTCATTCTGGCGAAAGCCTGATATATCGTGGCTTCGCTGATTGGCTTAACAGCGCAGGCTGATGAGGAGTGCTGGTCGTGTTTTATACAAGTCCACCTGACCGTCCCGTTGACCATTTTTCGTCGGAATGTGCTGCCGCAGGAGCATTTGATTTTACGACTCAGAGGATAGGTTTGACCGGTGCATTTGCGATAATATTTCTCGTTCTTCGCCGAGCGCAGCTTCTGTACAGTTTCAAACAGCTCGCGGTCAATTATCGGTGGGTGAGAGCCGACAATATAAAACTGCTCGCGCTCGCCGTGGTTGTATCTCCGCTGAAACGGCAGGCTTTCCGTGGTGTAGCGCTTTTGCAGCAGCGAATCTCCGATATATCGTTCGTTTGCGATTATCTTCACAATAACCTGCGAATACCACTTGTCGGTTATTGGCGGCTTTGTGTTATCTTTGTTCAAACCGTCGGCGATTTCAGCTGCGCCCTTTCCGGCGGCATATTCCGTGAAAATACGCCTGATTACATGCGCATTGCTTTCGTCGATTGTGATTTGCCCGTTGTCGTAAACATAGCCGTAGGGGACAGAGGCGTTTTTGTACGACCCGTCAGCCATGCGCTTGTGTATTCCCATGCGGCAGTTGCGGGATATGGACATTGATTCCTCCTGCGCGAACTGGCTGTACAGCGTGAGCAGCATTTCCGAACTAAGCTCGCCGGTGTCGATTTTCTCTTTCTCGAAGTAAACCGACACGCCCAGCGATTTCAGCTTCCGGACAGCTTCAAGGCAGTCCTTTGTGTTCCTTGCAAACCTTGACACTGACTTTGTGAGTATTCGGTCGATTTTACCTTTCCGGCAGTCATTCATCAGCCGCTGGAACTCGTTCCGCTTGGCGGCGGAGGTTCCCGTGATACCCTCGTCTGCGTACATATCCACGAATATGGTGTTTGTGCTGTTTTTCAGAAGCTCGGTGTAGTATCTGATTTGCGCGTTGAATGAATTAAGCTGGTCATCGCTGTTGCTCGAAACTCTCGCGTAGGCGGCGGCTCGGATAATATCGCCACTCCTGTTTCGGGCGGGAATTACCGTGATTTCCGGCATCAAATCATCTCCTTTCGTACAACACAATACCACAACGACTTGCGGAAATCTATCACCAAACCCAACGAAAATATCTACGGTTTTTATGCTTAACCCGACAAAGGGGAACGGGGTTCAAAGCCGTATAATTCGCCGCTTGACGGAATTACGCAGCTTTCTGCGCTGGTGTTCTGTGATAAGTTTTTCCTCGGATAGATTGTCGATGAAGTGGTTGCACAGGTGCAGCTTCAAGACATTTTTTGCTTCTTCGTTCATGAGTTTTCCCCCTTAGTTGTACTCGGATTTCAGCCCCACGCTTATGCGAAGCGCCCGGTCAATGAGCGTCATAGAAAACGGTGGAAGATGCCCGATTTTGTTTTTCAGACGCTCCTTGTCCATTACCCGAATCTGCTCCAGCATTACGTTTGAGTTCTGCTGAAGACCTGCGGATTTCGGATAAATCATCACATGGACGGGCAGATAGCCTGATGTGAGCTTTGTCGTGATGGGCGCTACTATGGTCGTACTGCTGTGCCGGTTTCCCATGTTATTCTGGATTATGAGAACGGGACGGATACCACCCTGCTCGCTTCCCATCACCGGATCTAAGTCTGCGAGGTATACATCGCCGCGCTTTATGCTTGGTTTGTTCATGAGCATATTTCCTTTCTTCAATTTGTATGTAATACCGCAGCCCCGCCAGAGCAGAGCTGCGGCTATATATACAAAGCGGATTTCTCCGCAAAAAATCAACCTGTGTGCCGAATTTGTCCCCGACCTCCCCGGCTAAACCAAGGCGATTTCTCCCCTTGAGGGAATATTTCAGACCGTTGCTGGCGGCAACGTCATGGGAATCTCACCCCGATGCGGTTTTCGCAAAGCCGCCCCCATTGCTTTAGACTGTGGCTGGACGGAAGTATCATTATCCCCCAACGCAGATCATCGCGGATCGGCTGCCACGCCGATTTTTGCGACTTGCACTTATCGCTCGGTTCTGAAACAGGCTGTCGGAATGTATCGAGTCACGCTCGTTCGGCTAAGTGCCGGGCTTGTCCGATTTGCTGTCCGGGAACGTCTTGGCGGTGCGCCGCTGTCGCTTTCAACCATATAGGCTGCGCCGGGGAAAGTATCTGAAAAACTGCTATTCTGTTTTCAAAGATGATGAGAGAATTTGTCCTCTCATAATATTTGCCGTTGGGAAGGGGTGTTTGAGCGGACTTTTTTAATAAAAATTTTATTTTTCTAAAAAATCATGCATTTTGCACAAAATTTTGCGTTTGCGGTCATGCAAAGTGCGCTGCGGAATTCCCAACTCCTCTGCAAGGTCACGTTCGGTTCTGTCAAAATAAAAAAGCTGGGCGATGAGGTATCTCTCCTCATCGTCCAGCTTTGACAAAGCCTGTTCAAGCATTACTTTTCGTAGGACCGACTCATACAGATCCTCCCGCCGGTTAGGGAACTCCACTCCAAGCTCCATCAGCCTGTCTAAGGAATCCTCCATGCTTGGTTTTACTGAAACTCTTTTGTTCTCACTATCGATTGTGATTCGTTCCTGCTTTCTGTCCTGATCGGCATATTTCATTTGCCGATCAGATTTTACCAGAAAATCGTGGATTTCTTTGCTTACTTCTACGGCTGTGCCGTTTATGTAGATGGTGTATTTATTGTCATTAGACATTGTCTTTCCTCCAGTATACAGAATTATTTGAAATAATTTGTGTACGGAGGTGATCGACATCGGTGATTTATATTCAAATGTTAAAAAACGAGGCAGCTTATTACAGCAGCCTCGGAATTAGTGATCTATGTTAATTCACACTTATACCAGTTCAATAAGCATTGTAGATGCCAATAGCTTTTTATAGTTCAATTAAAGTATCATTATCATAAATTTCAAAATTTACATTTGGAATATATTCTTTTGCTTCATCATCATACTTTTCAAAGCAAACTGATATTGTCGAAACAGAGTCGATCGCAAAGAACCTATGCATTTTAGTATAAACTATAAGTTTGTTTCCTTCTTCTGAGGGGATTATATCACATTTGTATGCAGAGAACTTATCCCCCCTGCTTATTACTGCATAATACTCCTCGTCATTTCGCTCATTGCAGACTATAATATCATATTCTTTTTTAGTTGTCGCTTCATTATATTGTTGTTCTGTCATGCAAATTGTAACTGATAGCAAAACAATAAAGCTAGTAACATAATATGCTGCAGCATGATTTTCTAGAGCAGCCCAGAACAAAACCACAACAGCCATAACAATTATTGCAAAAACAATAAAATATGGTAATTCATTAAGAGCAATTTTAATCACTGAGCACTCTGTAGCCAGAACGCAACATATTACGATTCCTGCCAAAGGAAGTAATGCAAACCATACCACATTTGCCAATAGAGCAATAATATGGGACACTATTTTGGGTAGCTTATGCATAATAAAAGACGTTATGTTCTTTCTAATAGAATCTGTTAAAACGCAATATAATAATGTAACTCCACCGGAGCATAATAAAGAAACCAAGGCAATTAAGTCTTTCTGATTCAATGCAAAATCATAATATTCCAAATCAAACGCGAAATGCACAACCTGACCATAACTTATTATTTTAAGTAAACCTGTGCCAACTACTGCTACAAGAGCTAATAAAACAGATATAAATTCTATTTTTGACTTAGCGCTCTCAAATGTCTTTCTTTTGGATGTTTCTGTATTATTGGTTTGCTCAGTGTTTTCATTAGCAACTGTTTGCATAACAATCTCCTCCACATTCAACAATCCTAAACATATTATGTATTGGATTTATTATAAAATGAATGGCAGATTACATAGAAGCAATCTGCCATTCAAGGGAAAAACAACCGGTCACTTCTTAAAATCCTTGATGTTTTCCGGAACCTTTGGCTGGTAGCTCAAACCCAAGCAAGCAGTATGATTTGATTGAGTTATGTTATGTTCTGCCGCATGGGATAGCAAATTTAAAACGAACTTAATCATTCTTTACACCTCCTTAATGATAATAATATCATAACAGCATCTGCTGTCAATGAATAAGATAAAGAGTAAAAAAGCCAATCTATTTTCCCAATATAAGACAGGTATGATGATGCAAGCAAAATCGTAGAAATAACAAGTGATACTATGCGATAAATCTTTTTCTCGCGGTTATCAAGTTTCTTGTTCTTGTTTTCTCTAGGAGAAAATATTAAAATAACAATGAATGACAATATCGATAATACTATCAACGTTGACGCTGCCCTGCTAATGTCTAAATGGTAAATAAGTAACATGGAAAGGTACAATAAAAGCGATACAGTCATACACATACCAGATGTACGACAATGATATCCACCTGTATATTGCCTTAAACCCAAGAAAGATACCAGGAAAGCTAAGCTTACCAGAACAGAATTACATAACAACGCAATAATCAATACGATAAGATAAAATGTTGATTTGAATAGAAACAGCTCCAAGCCATACGCATATATTTCAATATATTCCATTGGTATCACTTTTTTTGCAGCCAATAAAGTGGATAGTTCTTTTGAAAGATCCTGAAACACTTATCTCACCTCTAAGATTGATTATAAACTTTTTTCAAAAAAAAACAACACTTTCCTTGCTGAGCGGTCAAAATTTGTCGCCGAGCGGGAAAAGTGTCAGTGATTAGATGTTTTTTAATATTACATTAGCCTGAAAAATGCCGTTTGAGGATTTCCATATAAAATCACCGTCATATTTCTGGGCTATCTGATCTATTATTTGAGTTCCATAGCCATGTTCACCCGAAGCGTCCTTGGTTGATCTCAAAGACCCATTTTCAGATGTAATAACATTATTTATGTATGTGTTCTGAACTATGATAGAGAGATAGCTACCGTGCATTACAACTTTTAGACTTATCCACGGGGCGGAAGCTTTTAATGCAGCCTCTATTGCATTATCCAGCAAATTTGTGATAATAGATGAGATGTCAACGCTGTCAATATAAAGTCTCGGAAGTGTTTGCAGGATGTATTCAAAACGAATTTCTCTGTTTTTGCACTCAACGGCTTTAAATGAAATTGCCGCATCTAGCACACTACTTCCTGTTGTCTGATCTATGCTGATTGTGATATCTTCAGCCTGCTCCATCACCTCATTCAGAAATTCAGTAGCTTTTGGTGTATCACCATTGACAAGAAGCGTTTTGATATTCATCAGATGGTTTTTTATATCATGCCGCACCTTTTGCAGTTTTTCGGAATTTTGCGTCTGCACTGCAAGTTTTTCTTCCATCGTGTTGTAATTCGTTTGAAGCATATATAGCCTTTGTTTCTGTTGAAAACTGGAACATATGTATGTGAAAAAATATATTACAATCAGGCTCATAACAAAAAATGAAACCGAAATGACCGAATATACAAGAGCAGATAATTCGTCCTGACTGGACTGTGAATAAATATGTATGAATGCAACCGTAATAATAAGGAAAACACCGATCGCTATATTAAACATCCCCCAAATTCTATTACTTAAATTCAGATCCACTTTATGAAATGCTTTTGCAATAGAGATAATAGCGATAATGTCGAAAAGTTTGATGATCAAGCAAATTACCAGACGGTCGATAAAGTTGTTATAAAACACATCAAGGAACTGTTCATCAAGAACCAACGAACAGATATTCCCAAAAATAATATCAATTATATAAAAGATGTACAGCATCAACATTGATAACGCAGTACGTATCAGGTTCTTGTTCCTGTATAAAATAGTATTGCCTATCATCAGAAAGCAGAAGAAGATTAAAGATTTATCTACGATATTCAATCCAGAACAGAAATATACAAACACGGCATTTATCCCTGCAATCAACAATGTTGGAAATAACCCACTGAACCTCGCATTCAAAATATATTGAAAGAATAGGTAAATTGCACCAAGCTCTATAAGGCAAAGTACAAAATCTAGAATATCCATTTGACTCAAGTCGTTTCCTCCATCAATATATAATCTGCAACTTCCCGGACAAGTCCCTTTTTATATCTTTTGCTAACTGGTAATTTCTCGCCATTACACAGCACAACATAATTATCAGAGATCTCTATTACTTTCCCAACATTGAGAAGGTAATTGCGATATGATTCATAAAAGCCCTTACACCTATACTTTTCAACGATTACAGAAAAAACTCTCTCGGTTAAAAGTAACTCCTCAGTTGTGGTTTTTAGAAAAATCCGTTTGTCATGAAAATAGAAATAGAGTATATTCTGAATCGTAACTTTAATGTTGGATAGTATACCATTCCTAAGAATCTCAAAAAGCTCAAATTCAGGTTTACATGTCATATACTCGTTAATAACTCTACTAAGCTCTGCTTCAATATCGGCATCAATATTTTCCTTCGGTATAAAAGCATTGAACTTATATTGAACCGAATTGAATATTTCCATCTTATAAGAAGTTAGAAACACCAGAAAGAATGTACTGTCAATATTCCGAAGTTTTCTTGCTAGTTCCTTTCCGTTAATACTGGGCATATCTATATCTAGTATAACGATATCATAATAGTGTCCGGTGACAAATTGGTTTATCAACCGATTTCCGTCTGAGAATAGGCGGATCTCTATTTGCGTATCTAGGGAGCGAGATATCCTAAAAATAAGCTCTTTAATGTTTCCCTTTAGATATCCCATATCGTCATCACACAACGCTATTTTGATCATTATTAATCCTTCCTGTTCCTGTAAAGATTACTTGCATACCTAACAATTTGTTCCATATCAAAAACCTTATCCTTTGGGCAATCTGAAATCAAATCATAAAAACCCACTTGTGGTTGCTTTTCACCAGTCAAAAGATAAGTTGGGTCTATCCCCAGTTTCTCGTTTGCTAAGATAATTTTCTCGATTGACAATCTGCATTTTCCTCGTTCAATATCGCCATAAAAGTTGCATGACATTTCCAAAAGAGAAGCAGCCTGCGCCTGAGTCAATCCTTTGGATTTTCTATATTCACGGAGCCGTGCTCCAATTTGTTTCAAAATACTGTTCATTCGACAAAACTCCTGTGTTTTCGTGGTATATCTTAATTATATCAAATCTATTTTCCAATGTAAACAAGTGATGTATTTGTAAAATCTAAAATAATAACAACAATATATTTGTATTTTTCCTTGACAAGATTATATTTATGTGTTATACTTGCTATATAGGGAAATTATCACATGCACAAAGCACTTCCCGCTCGAAGTCATTTTTTTAACGCTCATGTCGAATTCTATTGACTTTTCGTTGACGTATGATATAATGCAATTGAGGTTAGCCTTATTGCTTTGGAAAAAAATATAATCGTGATTGGCCATCATTGATTATATTCTACAGTCAAACTGGAGGAAAACAAAATGACTAAGAAGATTTCTCGTGTTCTGGCAACAGTTCTTACATCGACGGCACTTGTTGCAGCACTCTCAGTTGCGGCAAGCGCTGACAGTTTCAGTGGAGTAACAACGGATTATGGCACTATGAGTGGTTCTAACACCGTTACCAGCTATACCACATACCGTAGATTAACAGTAACTACAAGGTGCACCGGAAAGGCCCCCACTATTCGCTCTACTGCAAGCGTTGCAGACTATTACAGCGGCGTAAGCTATTCTCCCGCAGCTGGTGTTCGTACAGCTACAAACTCTAATGTTGCAACAGTTACTGGAAAGGTACTTACTCCTAACAATGAAACTGTGACCGTATTTGGCGCTCATGAAGTGGTTGGAACTAATTCGTCATGGGGTGAGTATACAACAACAGCAGGTGTTTGATATACCTTATGCTCTGCTTATGACTGACAATACTCATCAGATGTTATTTGATGGTAAGGATTGGTAAGCAAACCTCATCATTACTTAACTGGTCATGCCAAATTATAGAGCACCATAGCGCGATACGATATGGTGCTCTATTATCATTATATCAAATGAACAGCATATTTTATATACCATGGAGGTTTTTCAGATATGAGAAAAATAATGAAATTATACCTAGCGCTTGCCCTTGTATTATCACTTTGTGCATGTAGTAATAAAGAGGAACTTCCAATTATATCTGCGACATCCGAAACCGAAGACCCGTTCGTTATCGGCGGCGGTTCTGAAACGACTATGCTGAGTTATAAATTTGGCTTGATCGATTTTCCCGAGAACTGCACATATTCCGGCGAATCAATCGAGTTTGATATGTATTATCAGAATGGTTCATTCGAGGCAGAGACCGGATTTCTGATATTTGTTAATGGAATTCCGCAAACATATTTGATAAATGACCAGGGTGAATCAAGCATTATGCACAAATTTGATTTAGCAGCAGGAGAAAGACAGGTTATTCATGTTTCTTTTGTTCCCAATACAGGGAAAAAAGGTGATGTTATGAATCTTCAATTTGCTTCAATGCTTGAACCGTCATACGTTACCAACCAGAATGAAAACTACGGGAATAACCATAGGCTGCTTGAGCTTACTCCTTCTACGCTTACTTTTGAAACTGATTCTAATGGGAAAGACTTTTCTGAATATTCTATTGAAAAAACTGAATTAATTGACCAAGATATTATTGACCGATATTCTCTTACTAGTGCTTCAGCGGCTGATACACATATGCTGAAATTATATGACACTTTCGCTGATGTGGACATTTTCTCTGAAGATAACGGAAGTGTACTGCTTACTCTTGAAGATTTCGGAGGAGCAGGTGCAGAATACCGAACAACGATTTTTATAGACAATGTACCTATAAAGATTGAAAACAAGTATGATTACGCTGAGTACTATCTTAAGGAGGGTAACTATATTCGTCAAGAAATAAAAATTCCTGTTGATAATTCCGAGGATAAACATTCGGTTTATGCAGTCAGCGTTCCTGTTGATACAAATTCTTCCGGTAATATATGCATTTCGAATTCCAGCACCATTTTCCCCATTGGCACTGTGGAAATCATTCCTGAAAAAAACTCTGAACAACAGCCGGAGCTAACAGGTAATACCGATGTTTCCTCTGATAAAAACGTGAAAGAACTATCGGATCATTTCAGTGGAACAGTCAGCTTCTGTGAAATGATAGACGACAATTTTTATACTGTAGAGAACTATAACTCCATCGTGAAATACTCATCTGACTTTCAGAAAATAAAATCGGTTGATTTTTCCGAAGATCAGCTCTTTCTGGAAGCAAGAGCAATTAACAACGGAGTTGCCGTATTTTCACAGCCTCAAGATGGAAATGGAATGTTATGTACAATATATGATAGTGACCTAAATGCTTTGGAAAAAAACATTTATTCACTAATGGGCATTGACCCCAACGCGGATTACATTTCGTCCAGTGAAATTGATATTTCAAACGATGGAAAGTCGATAATATACGCAGGATATAATGAATCAGGGGAGAGTTGTATTTACCGATGCGCAACAGACACTGCTGAAAAGACCTTGATGTATACCGACAATGAGTTAAGCATCGTGAATGTGAGATATACTCAAGATGGAAATGTTGCATATACAGCCGATAGCTATGCCAGCGGGACACGGCGTGAGTTCGTCGGAATCATATCCGCATCCGGGCAGAAGCTGGTTCAGCAGGACTACGACAATTCCGAGTACTCCGGCAGCTCCCAGAACAAAGTGCTTTTCGACGAACGTAACGTAAAAGATGGAGATCATTCTTCCGGCAAGATATTTGTCCTTTCCAGTGGAGGAGAGAGCAAGGAGATCATTTTGAACAGTTCTGATGAAAGCCAGCACGCATATCTCTCTCCGTCAGGAAACGACATAGTCACATATTGCGAGGAGGAAAACTGCTGCAGCTTTTCCGTATATAATAATGGAAAAGTTTATGTGGAATGGAGCATTGAATATCCAGAATCCACAAATGCATATGTCAGCAATGTTTCTTTCGCTAATGACCGCCGAATAATTGTGGTAGTTTCTGCAGGAATGCAGCAAAAGATTTTTGAATATGAATTCTGAGAACAGGAAGCAATATGGAACTTTCAATTGAAAACATATCCAAGCGTTATGGCAAAAAAACTGCTCTGAAAGACATAAACCTGAAATTAAGTAATGGGATTTATGGGCTTCTCGGTCCCAACGGAGCAGGAAAAACTACTTTGATCAGCATAATTGTAGGTTTGCTGAATGCCGACAATGGGCAAATTTTGTGTAATGGCATAAACATTTGTGACATGGGAACCAAATACCGCGAGAAAATAGGCTTTCTTCCGCAGTATCCACAATTCTATGCCAATTACAATGCTCGTGATTTCTTAAAATATATGTGCTGCATTAAAGGAATACCCAAATCGAAAAGAGCAGAGCTCACAGACAATGTATTGGAGCTTGTAAATCTTTCTGATACGGGGAACAAAAAAATCGGAGGCTTTTCGGGAGGAATGAAACAGCGGCTCGGAATCGCCCAGGCAATTCTTAACGATCCTGAACTGCTTATACTTGATGAGCCGACAGCCGGACTTGATCCGAAAGAAAGAATAAGGTTCAGAAATATAATCTCTGAATTGTCTGCCGACAGGATCGTTATTCTCGCCACACATATAGTATCTGATATATCATATATTGCCAATGAGGTAATACTGTTAGGCAATGGGCAGCTTATCGAAAAAGAAAAGCCTGCTTCACTTATTGAAAACATGCGCGGAAAGGTATGGAGCGTTAATGTTCCAGCCAAAAGCGTAACTGGTATTATGGAGAAATATAGTGTGTCAAATGTCAAAATGAAACAAGAGATGTGCGAGCTGAAAATTGTTTCAGATAATATCTCAGGTATTCAGTATGAACATTCTGTCGCCGATCCCGATTTAGAGGATGTATATCTATACTATTTTGACAAGAGGTGATATATATGGAACTAATACAGCAGGAATATCGTAAAATGTTTCTGAAAAAGTCACTTCTTGTTGTTTTGATTGTTCTTTCGGCTATTAATGCTATAAAAATAGGAACCGACTATAAGTATAATGCATATTATGGGGGATCCTCAGTCAAAACTCAAAATGAAAAAGTAGCATATAGCAGACTTTATTCGGAAGAATACAGCGGTCATATTACTGACGAAAAAATCAGCAGGTTGATGGATTACATAAATTCACATTATAGCGAAGCTGTACAGTCTACCTATGATAAAACTGAGGATTTCAACAAATACCTCAGTGGAACATGGTTTGGAGATTATCACGCATATTATTTCAAGCTGTATTTACCGTATAAATACGCTTATGAATACAGGGGATATGCTGATAGAATTGCTGCAAAGGCTGTTGAAAATGTAAGTTTTTACAGGCAGTATGGAAACGCATACGAAGCTGACCGTAACTACTGCATCGCAAAACAGTATTCTAATAGAAAAATAACGGAGTTCTACGATACAGAGGGGGCAAAAGTATATCTTAATTATGATTTTTCCTCTTTGCTCATACTTATCATTCTTGTTTATGCGCTGACTCCTGCTTTCGTTGGAGAAAGGCTAAGCGGGATGCAGACAATTATATCCGTCAGCAGATTTGGCTCAGGAAGTGTAGTAGCTGCAAAGCTGATTTCGTCAGAGATTTATGCAGCTGGGGTTACAGCATGGTTTACACTTCTTAATATTGTCCAGCATGGTATATTATATTCCCGTGATGGGCTTAGTCTTCCTCTTTATGCAATAGAGCAGTTTAAGGCGACTCCACTGACTCTCTCTATATGGCAGTATATTCTTGTAGATTTTGGATTAAAGTTACTTGCCGTTACTTTTTTTACGGCTCTGATTCTACTGATTTCCGTTGTTTGCGATAATTGGATATCAGCGTTTTCAACAGAAATCGTAATTATCGGGGCGCTTATAGTAATATATGACTTTCTGCCACAATTTAATTGTATTAATCCGGTATCTCTGCTTACTTCCAGAGAAATATTCAGCGAATACAATACCATTAATATCTTTAATAATGCAGTAAGCGAGTACGCGATATTGATTCCCGCTGTTATTATATTTATAGTGGCGGCTTTTATATTTGCAATCCAAATTTATTTATCAAGGTCAGGAGCAAGGCGATTAATAAAAGTCAAGCGGAGGGTAAAATCATGATTGAAGAATTAAGAAAATACTTTTTTCATTATAGGTGGCTTGCTGTAATTTTCTCTTTTCTTCTTCTCAAATTCATTGTTTCATTATTCACTCCATATTCAACAGATGCAACAATAGAGCAGAGCAAGACCCAGTATATCAATTATCTGAGTGAATTTGGCGGAAAGCTTACTCCTGAAAAAGAACAGGCAATTCTCGAGGAATTCGACAGAATAAATGATGCTTCAAATGAAACTAATACGGTCAGGGAACAGTTTTTGAAAGGAGAGATAAACAAGACTGTATTTTCTGAAAAAATCAGCGAATTAAGTAAGATCACATCTCGCGAGGATGTTTTTCTCAAGATATTTGAGCAATATGAATATGCTGTGCAGAATAGCGATAGAAGGGAAATAATATATACTGCCGGATGGCAACAGCTGTTGACTAACGAGAGTCCCGATCTGCTACTTGTATTGCTGATCGTGATTCTTGGTTCTCAAACTTTTGCCCGTGAATATGAAAACGGAATGATAGAGATCCTACTCACCTCAAAAAATGGGAGAAATTCATTGGCTGCGAAAAAGTTTACTGTCAATATATTGACTTCTGCTGGCTGTACCGTATTATTCGTTTTGGTAAATATTTTTTCAGCAGTGTCACTGGGACTTAACAATTTTTCCTCTCCTTTGGAGAGCTTACCGGAATTCTATAATACGCCGGAACATATCAGCCTTATTGAAGCACTTGTGTTGACAAGTCTTATAAAAATTCTGGGGTACTCCTTTTTTTCGCTTCTAGTGCAAATTGTTTCAGCAACTATAAAGAAAACTCTTCCAACAATGTGTGTTTCGTTTGGATTTGTTTTGATACAGTATGCTGGATTCGGAGCTACTGATTTTAAATATCGATATGCTGTTCCTTATGGACTCATGTTGGCGTGTGGTTACCTGAAAGGTGAAAATGATACCGGGAATGTGCATTTTTCCCCTATCTATCCCGAAGAACTTGGAGGAATAATCACAGCAACAGTTTTAATATTTGTACTGCTTGCCATATTTTTGATAAGTTCTTATTCCACCAAAAAACGTTTAAAGAAGTTTGCATTATTTGTAAGCATATCCATATTGTTGTGCGGCTGCGAAAATCAAAGTGACGATATACAGATGTTTCGACTTAACGGTACGGAATGGACTGATAGCTCTGAATATGTATTTTCGTATTTGAAAAATGGTACGATGATCAACAAAGCTACAGGAGAGTCAATCGATTTTATCCGTGACCCATTCTACGATATTAAAACTGATTCGGACAAGACACCAATAACAGCTCCAATCTTTGCTACAAATAACAAGGCTTATTTTCTTTATGACAATGGTGTATCAATAGTAATAAAGGAACGTAACCTTGTGGATATGTCCGACAGAATAATTTATCAAAGCGCTGGTAATGAGCGAGATTATTTTTTAGGACTTGGACACAGCTATGCCACCATGCATAGCTATACTATTGATGGCTTTTTTCTCAATGATAGCTATATTTATTTTATTACCAGCAGAGGAATAACCCAAATAAACCGCTTAACATCATGTTTGACCGAAATAATTACTGATCCCCAAATAGAAAATGTAATTTTTGACGGTACAGATATATTCTATATCTCATCAGATTATACTCTTGTTAAATATCTTGCGGACAGTGGAACAACTGAACAGTTAATCCCTGATAGAATATCAGATTGTGTGATTATTGGAGATAGGATATATTACAGTTGTATACAAGATGGCAACAAGTTGTATATGTGCAGCTTAGACGGAAATGAAAAAGTTAAGCTTGCTGATTATCCAATTAAGACAATGACAACAGATGGAAAATACATATACTATATTTCTTCGGAGGAACTGTACGGTAATGTATACAGGACAGCTATTGACGGCACCGTTACTGAAATCTTTTATGAAGGAAATACTTACTTTGTATATGCTTTTAATGGGTATGAAAATGTCATTGTCTATGTCCATGATGAAAGCGGTATGATGACAATGTTAGACGTAAAAAAGGAGTGGTAATGATAGGACATGACAAATGGCGTTCATAAAGCATTTTATTCTCGAAAATCTATATCAAATAGTGTATCAAACATATCCGATTTGAAAGGATCTGTTGCAAACGGCAGACAACAAACCCTTTGCATATTGACCTCACTCAGCAGCCTGCCGTAGTTTGAACTGCTGCCTCCGTCAATCTGAACAGGAGCATTAAGTCGTTCATTATCGCAGAAATTGACGAGTATCGTATAGTTGTACTGCCCGATGAGGGTCTGGCACTGGTATGTTAGCGGGAACTCGTTCCACGATACGCCGCCGACAAGGTAAATCTTGTCATAACCGGAAAGCAACTCGGCATTGTCTTCATTCAGCACGCCGAAATCAAACACCGTGGCATTGTAATCGAGAGCCGGCTGTGAGTTGTTCGGGTAGAAATCTATTCCATTCACAGTGTAGTGATCTCCCTTGTCCTCGCCGTCGTAAGCGTCACAGATCATAGCAAGCTGTTCATCGCTGAACTCCAAGCCGTCCGCAGATATTACTGCGGCGGCTGCCCTGTGATGGGCAAAGTAATCTGCGATATGTATTGCGGTCGAGGTAGTACCTATCCTAGCCTGCGCGCCGACAACTGCGATTTTCAGATTGGCATTGGCATAGCTTGGCTTTGCTCTTTCTTTTTTCAGCAATTCTTCCTCATACCTAGCCTCGGCTGTCGGGTCGTAACCCTTTTCGTATCTGCGCCACTTCTTGCGGGATAAGCCGTCATCGCTCATGCATTCCGCGAGGTCTGCAAGCATGAGCGACATATTTTCCGCGGCGTCCTTATCGTCATACTTGGCTACAATATTGGTAATTCCACACTTTATCAGACGGTCAAGGAGCTCGTCGCCTGCATAATGCTCGCCTGCATACACAACTATACGAGCGTCCGTCTGGAACTGAACGGACTGCATACAGGTGAGAAATTCCTCGTCATTGCCCTTGCAAGACTGCACATCGAAAACATAGCAGTCGCGGAATTTGACCGTCTTGAATTCTGCACTGATAATGTCCCGAAGATTGACCTGCTCGGAGTAAATGAAAGACAGCACGGAAACGCCGTTCGCTCTGCTCCACTTGTCGAGGATCCCGCCGTTCTTCTTAATGGCGTAGAGGGTAGGTAACTTGATTTTAGGCATTGTGAAAACTTCCTTTCAATTATCGTTGTGATGTATTTTCTTTGTCCTGCCGTTTGTATATCAGTTCGGCTATCATCTCTTTCGAGAGGTCGCCGCGACCGAACAACAGTTTTGAAGCGTTTTGTAAATCCAAATTGGAGTAATGTTCTGCACTGTTGAGCAGTGCCATAAGCGAGCAAAGCAGGCTGTCAACTGCATTCCGCTCATGCCCGGCAATTCGGCTAAGAAGAACAGCCGCATATTCGCTGCCGTTCTGCGCTGCTCTTTCAAGCAGTCCTTTTGCTTTAGCTGTATCGCGGAGCGTGTCGGAATAGTAATAAGCAGCGCCCAGAACACTTTCAAAGTAGCTTTTCTGTTCGCCGGTCGCTTGTTTTATAAGCTGGTTCAAAACAATTTCAGCCTGGTAATGCCGGCTAGGTTTGTCCGACCGCAGATAAAGCCGTGCTAGTGCTGCCTTGGCGTAGACGTTCCCACTTTCAGCGGCGCGGCTTATGTAGAGGATTGCCTTTTCCATGTTCGGAGCTGTGCCTGTACCGTCACGGTACATTTTGCCGACCGTATACTGCGCGTTGTGGTTGCTGCCGTTTGCGGCTTGTTCAAGCCATTTGATGGCAGTTACCATATCTTTTTTCGTTCCGTAGCCGTCATAGAACATTCTCCCGATACGGTATTGAAGATATGGTTTCATGGTCGTAGCTGTGGTTTCCACCTGCATAAAACGTTCAAGCGCATTGCTGAAAAGAGCAAATATCTTTTCTTCGGTCGATGTCGCCAGACCTCGCCGGAATATGTCTGCAATTTCGTAGATTGCAAGCACATTTCCTTTGGCGGCTTCGGATTTGTATAAGCGCAGCGCCTTTCCTATGTCTTGTCCTTGCTCGGCAGCTCTGGCGGCTTTGAAATCCTTGCTCCAGCGGATATAATAACGCTTTTCTGCGGGCGGCGGAATTTCTCCTGTCTGAGGTTCATCTGGCGGGACAGGCGGCTCATAGCTTTCAGAGTTGAACATATCGTTGTCGAGAATTGTTTTGTTCTGCTTTTTCTCTTTGGAGATCACTTTCAAAATCACGTTTCCCATTTGCTGCTCAATATCCTCGCATAGCTTGTCCTTGTATTTGGCGAGATTGTACCTGCCCCAATTCGTGTCGGAGCTGTGCAGCATTTCGTTGTAAATCTGCCGTGTGTGCAGCAGTTCTGAATAAATCTGCGTGGCTTGCTCGCTATTGTCGATGATGAAATGAGTCAGCCTGTTGAGTTCTTCTTTAATTTCCTGCGGCATAAAAGCGTAAGCTAATCTACCTTTGGAGGGCAGTTTACGGTACAGGCTGTTCAGCATTTGCAGAACGATTTCAGCATTTTGGTCTGAATCATTCCGGAGCATAGCGTTATTTGCGGTGGTGTTTACTTCTGCCCGCAAGTCAGATGTAAGATGATTTTCTTTCTCGCGAAGCTGAACAAACTGCGAATGGTAGGTGTCCTTGATAACATCAATGCGGATATTATCGCAGATTTTGGGGTCAACTTTGTTTCGTCTGATTTTCTGTTCCTTGTCCCAATACATGATATGAACGTGAGGCTGTCCCTCCTTGAGATGTACGGCGGCGTACCACTCGATATTTTCGATTTTCATTTCCATATACTTCGCGATTTTGTTCATGCTTGATGAAACGAAACGCTGCCAGTCCGCAAGCGCATGCAGTCCTGCTTCCGCAGCGCTATCCTGAGTAAAAGAAAAGCAGCAGCGGAATATATCGTGCTGCTTGCTGATATTGCGGATATACCCCTGCGCCGCAGTCATTTCTGTGCTTGGAGCGAATGCGCCATTAATATAGCCGAAAAGTCCATTCGAGGCATTCTCGGTTTCAAGCGTACCTGGGCGTTGCCCTATGTATTTCAGATGGCTTGCAGTTTCGTCAGTTGGCAGCACTCCCTCGCGGGTTCCGATATATTTCAGATGTTCGGCATTGGCTGTGGTGGTGTAGGGTCTGCCTTTTCTACATGGGTCGCGGTGGCGCTGTTTGAATATGATTTTTGGGGGCATGAAATTCTACCTCGTTGACAGAGTTTGAGTTGTGTGATATAATAATTATGGTAAAAGAACTGCTAGAAAAGGTGGAAGCAATAAGTGAGAATAGAAAAATTGGATTTACATAAATTGGATATTTTGACAGAGTTGTTTAATTACAATGATGTTGAACAAATGATATGTGAATGTAAGCAGAATATTCAAAAAAATATTATTGACATCTTTGTTATGTATGATAACACTACATTGGTTGGTGAACTTCATGTAATGTATGAAAGTGATGATGAAAAATATGCGCTGCGAGGTAAGCGGGCATATCTATTTGCTTTTAGGATTCGTGAGGATTACCAGAATAAAGGATATGGAACAAATTTTTTGAAAGCGATTATAACTTTATTAAAAGAAAAAGGATATTGTGAATTTACTGTTGGAGTAGAAGATGATAATTTTAGGGCAATGCATATATACCAAGCTTTGGGGTTTAATGAAATATTGCTTAGGAAGCAAGAAGAATATCAGGGCGACGTATATGAATATAATTTATATTTAAAAAGATAGGTCGTCTTTTAGCTTATCAATAGATTTGTCCTATTCCCCAATGGTGATACCCATCTTTACGGCTCCACCGCCGCGATAGTCCTGAACAGCTCATCATCAACATTCGACCTGAACCTCTTGAACCACAACCGCGGATTTACCTCAACACCGAGGTCAGCGGCGCTGAGTCCCCGGTAGTAGTGCGGTGAGGAATACTGCGGCTGCGACACCTCTCCGCTCATGAAGCTGGTCTTTATCGTTACATGGGGGATTTCCTCGCCAACGGGAAATGAGTGATAATAGGTGTTCGTGCCGATTATGAAATCCCGGCGTGTATCAGTCGTTCCGGCATGGCTGTAACCTATGCGGATACTGCCGTCCGAAATGTCGAACAGATCATTTCCGATATCATGTTCCTCGGATATTCCATCAAGACTTGACAGGCAGCTATACTCCACAAACAGCGTAATGGTGCCGTTTGAGGTCACTCCGTCTATCTCCGGAAACGGGAATCCGTAGTCCTTTTCAAATTGGTCGGTGTCTATCACATAGGCTATCGTGACAGCGCTGTAATTCAGCACCTTGCTTGTAACATCAGCGCTTGCAATATGACCGCCGTTCTCCATATCCCACACATCGTAGATATAAGCGCACTGTATGCAATCTCCACAGTTCAGCAGATTTGCGTAAACTGGAGCGCCGCCGTTTTCAAGCCAGAGCGTCACGCCATCTTCCGGAAGATCATGCTGAACGCCGCCGTAATTGTACTTGTGTATTCTGCTGGTTTCGCCAATCTGGTTGACTATGCCGTTTGTTCCTGCGGCAATTTCCGAACGGTCTACCGGGAGTTCAAAGAAACCCTCGAAATATACGAACAGCGCCGCCTGCACCATTCCGTCAAGGTTCAACGACCATTCGCTTTCCGGAATATCCGCATCACGGAGAGCAAGCTCGACTGCGCTCTGCGCTTCCTCCACATACTGCGTAAGGGATTCGTCAATACCGAAAATCTCCACCCACGTATCTTCGGCGGGAGATTCCAGAGTTATTGAGAGCTTGTTGTCGGCGCGCTCGGTAGTGATGGTTACGCTGCCGTCATAAACGGAGTTCTCCATAAGCGCAGTCAGATTAGACACCTCAAAGATATTGAGCTTTAGCGCACCGTGACCGTCGATAATTCCGCTCCATGCGCTTTGTATGTATTCCTCGGCTTCCTCCGCAGTTTCGGGGATATTCCCGACTGCCTCGGAAAGCTGCGCGTCAAGGCTTTCCGTCGCCTGGGATTCGTTCTGCGTACTCATTAGATACTCCCGCATTTGCCGGACGTTATACAAAGCGATAAGGCGCGGCAGATAGATCGTGCCGCCGCCAATGCAGGTGTATTCAACAGTTTGTTCTCTGCCGGTTGAATCCGTGACATTTAGCGTCTGAACAGTGCATGGTCGCTCGTCCTCGGTAACGGTTTCTTCATAGAGATATTCATATTTCGGCATGGTTTCCATGGCACAGGTGTAGAGGAAACGCTTAACTCCGTCTTTGTATTCGGAGATTTTATCGAGATTGGCATCCTCCCTGAAATGAACATCGGTGATGTCTGAAAAAGAAATATTCGTATCATCAAATGCTGCTATGTACTGCTGAAATTCGCTTTCCTTGCCGATCGAACGGAGTTCCTCCGCATATTGCAGCATGACAGCTTTGGCGCTTTCTATTTCCTCGCTGTCATAGAGAATAAGTGAGCTGCCGTCAAATTCGCTGTTTATCGCGGCTTTGGATAGATTTATTGAGAAATCCGGCATGAAATTATAGACTTCTGCTCTCACATCGTCATCGATTTCGGTTTCCATTCCTCTGAATATATCGCTCAAATTGCACTTGATGTACTGCCAGTGGTTTTGCAGGTCGGTGGTTTCCACTACATCAAGCAGACCGCTGATAAGTCCCGCAAATACCGTGAATATCATCATTATCAGACCGAGAATCACCATTACTATTTTCAGCACGATGTTACGTCCTTTTTCGGTGGATAAGGTATCCACGACCATCATTATTATTTTCGGATTTACTGCCATAACAACCTCCGTTTTGGTAGCGAATATCAAGTCGTTAGCTGAATACGCTCATATTCCGACGGGCGGTGAAGCCTGCCGAAATTGTTAAAGCCCATCCCCCAACAATAAGAGCAGTATGGCGAACGTCACCGGAATTGCGGTGATGATAACAGAAATGGAAATCATCTTCCGCCGCCCTTTCCGAACAACGCAAGGCGCTTATCGCTGAATTCAAACTTAACCTTGACCGCCTGAGAGCCGACTTTCATCAGCGCAATCCCGCGCTGCTTTGCGGCAAGGAGTTCATACTGCGCCTCGTTAAGACCGAATACATTCTGTGTTTCGCGGAGAGAATCGCCGTCAACGCCGAACAGCAGCTTGAATGACGGCAGATCGAGGACAGCCTGCCCATAAAGCCGTATTGAAGGGTCGAGGAAGTCCGTTATCGACTGCGTTGCCACTACGATACTGCCCTCGTATTTTCTGGCGCGCTTTTCTGCATTCCGTAGAAATTCAAGCGACTGCGGGACCTGTGGGTCAATCATCGTCCAGCACTCGTCCGCTACAAGCATTATGCGCTCGATGGGGTCGCGGGTTATCTGTTCCCAGCACCACGACAGAATATTGAAATACTGCGCCGCGAGTACCGCACCCGACATTTGGACTAGGGATTTAGTATCGAGGACAACAAAGCTGCTCTGCGGATTGATCGTAGTGTAACCGTTCCAAAGACCGTGGTCGGCTCCGTTGGCGGCGCTTTCGAGGTAGGTTTTCAAATCCTCATAGTAAACGGAATTGTTCCTGTCATTCACGCATTTTTCGGAAATGAGTTTGTAAAGATCGCCGATCGTCGGAAATCTGTTGTTCGGGAAAGTGCGGATATCCGTGTTCCATGTAATTCCAAAGCGTGCGTACAGTTCAACAAGCGACTTGTTCAGCAGTGCGCGCAGGCGGTCGTCCATAGTGGGAATGTACAGCCGGAAAAAGGTTTCAAGAGTTTTGAGGTGGATCGCAAGGGCGCCTATTCCGTCGTCGGAATTATCGTCATCGTCCCTCGGTGCAGGGCGCACCTGCAACGGATTGATAAGACCGCCCCTGCCGCCGGCAACGTCTATCCAGTCGCCCTCCATGTACTCGTTGCGGCACATTTCCTTGTACTCGCCCTCCGGGTCGATTATGATCACCTTCGTTCCTCGGGCATATTCGGAGGCTGCGATGTGCTTTGTGGCGGTGGATTTACCTGTGCCGGTGCCGCCGATTATCGTGATGTTGGAGTTTGTGCGGCTCTTTTCGCGTTTCCAGAGGTCAAGCAGAATTATTCCTCCGCCGCTGTCCTTTCCGAGATAAAAGCCTGTCCCATCGTTAAAACCGGAGGACGCAAACGGAAATCCTCCGACGAACGATGAAATCGGAAAGGCTCTGCGGGTGATTTCGTTGATGCGCTCATTAGGCGGGTAGGTCGGGCAGAGGTGCTGATAAGCTTCTTTTTGCAAATTGGGTATCGCACGGATACGGCAGCCCATCGAATTTGCCAGGGACACGACCCTTGTGCAGCGGTCGCGGAAATCCTGTTCATTCTGCGAAAGCACCATTATCAGCGTGGAGAATGAACCAAGGCTTTCGTTGCGCTGATCCATGTCCTGTATCATTTTCTCCTGATCGTCGGCGGTTTTCTTTGCGCGCTGACGCTCTATCGCGTCCTTTGTGGAAAGCTCAATACCTCTTGCGGTATTGATGTTCTTCGCCATTGTCGGGAGCATTGCGCCGTTATCAAGGGGCTGCGAGTTTATCGTGACGATAGTGCCGGGAATGTTCGTCAGCTTAGCATACCACCCGTAGTCCACCTCGGCGGGATAGCCGATTATTCCGTAAATTCGGCAGTAATTCTCGCCGAGCAGGAATTCATTCCGCTTAAATTCCAGTCCTATCGGAGTTATCGTAGCCTGCAGTGCTGTGTTGACGTTGTTCTGTTCAAACTGCGGCTTTGCGGGTTCTTTCTTCTTGAAAAATGTCATGGCGTTCTCCTTATCTTTGTTTTAGTACCGCGAGATTTTCTTCAAAATCCATGCTCTCTATGTGAGCGTAAGCGGGAATGTTGACGAGGTTGCACATTCTCACGAATCCGCGCTTGTCAAGTACGGTACCCTTAACGCGGTTTTCGCTGAATATCCGTGCAAGTTCTTCGGCTCTGGCGGTGATAGTGCGTTCATCCTCGCGCCTGATGGAGTTCCACAAAACTATGTAATACTGCCGTTCAAGAGTTTCTCCGGATACGACCATATCAACGATTTCGTCTATATCGGATTTAAGCAGTTTTTTTCTGCCGCCTACCGCCTGCGAATATAAGTCGCCGTATTCCTGAAGCGCAAGAGAAATATCAGCAGGACGGGATACAGCGATATATTTGTACGGGTAGCGTATCGAGGACAGCCGCGCAGAAAGGTTGTTTTTAATTATCTCCTGTTCCGCAAAGCTGTACAGCTCAATGGACAAGCCGTCGAGTTTTATGGCTGCCATGATATTGTCATCGCTGGTGTAAAGGCAGTTTTCGCCCACATCACGGGCGTTGACAAATTCCTGTGCGGTGGCTCTGGCTGCGAGTGCGCGTTCTTCTTCCTCGTCAGCGGTGCTGAGCTTGCTTTTGTTCTGGTCGCGCTTGAACCACCAGAGAAATCCGCCGCAGGCTAAAAGTGTTATTAGTGCAATGGCTATCTGCATAATTGCTCCTTTCCGCGGTTATCGTTCGATCTCGATTTCAAGATTGTCGATAGCCTGCTTATATTCTTTAAGGGAATACATATCGTCTGCGCGTACCTCTCCGTGGGCGTTGATGACGATGTGCGGAACATCCTCGCCGCGGGTTTCACTTTCAAGGAGGTACACCTGCTCATACTCGATAATATCAGAGTTGATAACATGGTAAGTATCTTCGTATCCGTCAAGAGTAATATTCTCGCTGTTGTCGTGGATCAACGCATTAGGGGTGAACTGACTGCTCAAATCGTCGATGAGGAACACGTCCGGCTCCCATTTGACTTCTTGAAGATTATTATTGATGAATTTAAGCTGTTCTGCGGTCGGTTCGGCTGCCTTTAAATAGCCAAGGCCCCAACAGTATACCCTGAAATAAGCCTGTACCAACTCCCGGTCGTTACCGGTCAGGCTGAAAAAGCGGTCAAGGGTATCTCCTTTTTTTAGCTGCTCAAGGTCGGTAACTCGACCTGGAAGCACAAAAGCGTTGCAGCAGTTGTTCTGAAAAAGCTCCGCGACTGTGAACATGACCGGATTTTTCGGGTGTTCCTTTACAAACACGCCGCGATACGGTCTTTCCTTTGTAATTCCGAGGCACTTGAAAATGTCTTTCGGCTTTGCGGAGTACATATAGTTCTCGCCGATGGGCAGAGGATATCCCTTGGCAGGTTTGCCGTCCGGTCCGAGCACATCATAGCCGGACTGCACCATGCGGCTAGCAGTATCGTAGCTTACGCGTATCATTCTTTCGTAGTTTTCACCGATGAATTCGTCAATGCTGCGTATGTCGTCGGCAATGAGGTTCTCCTCGTTATCGACAAGGCAGTATCTCACGCTGTCTGACAAGCCGTAATTAAGGCTCTCCAAGAGGTACAGCGGTTTTTCGGAAAGCAGGAACCGCGCGTCTACTATCTGCCATTCGCCATCGAGTTCGTTCGGCATTATTACGCTCTCGACGTTAAGCTCCGGCGGCTCGATACGGGCATAATACATTGTATCGTAGTTCGCGGGCAGGCTTGAAAATTTGTGTGGAGTTACGGATCTCTGCGGACCGGTGTCCTCATACATCAGCACTTCAACGTCATTCATTACCTGCTTGTCCATGTCAAATTCAAGGGAGCGCGTCCATGATGTGCCGTTCAGAGTATTGTCGTATTCCTCTTTAGTCATAAGCTTACCCAGACAGCGGAGAGTAAAGGGTATATCATCGGATTTGAGGACGCGCCTGATTATCTCCGTGCGGTCGAGTTCCGGAGCATAGAAATGCTGGGTAACACCGTTTTCCGTGACAGAGAACAGCTGCGCGACAGGAACACGGGTATTACACATTTTAAGGAGTTCATCCGCTTCTTCGTGGCGCATACCGTACCAGAAGTGGAGAATATTGTGAATATAGATGTACTGCTGTCCATCGCTCCACTGGTCGATAAGCACGCGGTCAAGGTGATTGCTTTTTACGCATAACCGCACAAAATTTTCAGTGCTGCTTTCGCCGTAAAAATCGGCGGGAAAGTAGTAATCTTCGTTTCCGGCAGCGCGCTTGTCGATTTCCTTGTTGACGAGGGAGATAGCTTTTGAGATTGAGTAGGTCATGATGGTTCCTTTCTTTGAAAACAACCATTGTCTTAAATGGCATGGTTGACTTTGAACGGTGGTTGTGATATAATTTATATAATAACTCTTCGGGCAAGACTGCTAGATAAATCGTAATTTGTGGAGGAAAATTAAAAGATGGATTTCGGTATAGATGAAATGCAAAAAATGCAAATAAAACTTCAGAACAAGTATAAAGATAAGTGGGAGTCGATTTGTCCGGAAACAGGTAAAAACAAGTTACTTTGGATGATTGGAGAAATAGGCGAAGTGATTGATATTGTAAAAAAGAATGGTGGAACAAAAGCAACGTCAGATACTCAATTAAGAAAAGCTTTAGTTGAAGAAATGGCTGATGTTTTAATGTATTATAATGATGTAATGTTGTGCTATGGGATTACAGCAGACGAATTAAAACAAGCATATATCGACAAGTTTGAAAAGAATATGAATAGATGGTAAATTCCCATTTATCGAGCAGTTCTCTAACAACAACCCCCAGCACCGAGCCAAAATGCTCGGTGCTGATTCTGTAATCCCGCTTGTTTTACGGCTCGCATTCAGCCTCGTCCTCTTCCTCGAAGTATTCCTCCGGCTCAATGAGAACGCGGGAGGTTTCAAGAAGCGTGAGAGTATTATCATCAAGCTCGTCCCAATGCTCTTTTATATATTCAAGCTGCTCATCGGTGGCATATTCGGATTCACCGCCGTCGATTTCATCGTACTGCCAGTAGCAGCACCTTGCGTCAACCTTTTCATTGCTGTCTGCTATTTCATCGTCAAAGAAATCTGTGGATATGACCGAGTCAAAATCCATAGCGTAAGCCGGGACGTACACCGTTTCGGAGTTCGTTCCCCAATTAAAATCAATGCCAGTAAAAGTAACAGGGTGCGTGAAAATGGGTTTGTCTTTCATGTGATACCTCCGTCAGAATTTAGCCACCCATTTGGATTTAACATGGAGCGTAAAGCGCATTGGCGCGGTGCTGCCCCACGCAAAGTCGTGCGGAATAGTGATAACCATGGTACCCTCAACCGCGAATTTGTCAGCCGTGTCCGTATCGGTCGGCGCTCTGGGCGCAGGAGTTACGTTGAAATTCATGGATTCGATGGTGCATTGCGCTATCTCGCCGTTTGACATTGCTCGGTTCATGTAACTGAGTATCTGATTGCGGTTGGTGGTGTTGCTTTGCAGCCATGTAAGACCATTGAATTTCCAGGTTGCCGCCTGACTTTCGCGGACATCTGCGTACATATTTGAGTAGTTGGAAACGGAAGCGTAGATTATCGCGTCCTCAAATTTGTCGCGTACTGCGGCAGCCTCGACGTTCACTCTGATTATCTCAAAGACAGCCATACCGATAAGCAGTACGACTATCATCATAACCGAGGTCATGACATAGGAAAATCCACGGTTGCAGCGAAGTCTTTTCAGTATTCTCATGATTTCCAGTACACCTCCGATGTCCCCTCTGCGGTGGAGCTTATCGTCAGCGTGTGTCCCTGAAAAATGAAGAACGATATGTCCACGTCCGCCGATACCGTTACCGTGAATGACCTGCCTATCTGTATTCTGCCGGAGGTTGACCATGTTACGGTGGGAGTAAGTCCGCTGGATTCGTTCAGACGGTCAAGGCGGTGCGTGGTTTCCGTGCCTATCCTGCCGGCTATCTCCGCTTCGCGCGCAAGCTCGTTTGCGTAGTTGTTAAGGGTCATTTTCGTGAGGAATACAGGCGCGACGGACATTATAAACACAAAGACGATCATCATTATCATCACGAAAATCGTGACGCTGATGTAAGTGCTGCCTTTGTTGGCTTTGAGCCGTTTTATTCGCTTTTTCATTCTGTCCCTCCCTTAAAACGCAAACAGGGTGCCGAAGGAGTCGAACATCGTAGTGCCGAGAACTACAACATATAGTAGCAGCATTACAAACAGCAATACCATAGACATACGGTTGATTTTGGGCGGAATTTTAAGCGCGATCGTGCGAAGCTGCTGTTTTTGATATTCAGAAAAGCGTATCGAAAGGTTTTCCCAATATACCGAGGTGTCCGAACCGCGAACCATTTCAATCAGTCCGCGCGTCACCTCGGAGAGATGGGTCGAACCTATTCTGCCCTCAAATCTGGTCAGCGCAGCTTCCCAGTTTGACGAGCGCATATCGGCGATGGTGATTTCTATTTCCTCGCGGAAGTAGTCGGAAAAGCTGTCTTTGTGTTTTTCAAGAATGGCAAGGACATTATGCTCAATCCGTATTTCCTGCGAGATCGCATATACGAACCGCGGGAGGTCAAAGTCGATCTGCTCGCGCTTCATCTTGATTGCCTCGGTTATCTTCTCCTGCGCGTTGGTGTATTGCAATATTCCTACTACAACGAACATCAGAGCCAGAACGGCGGGAACTGCCTTGATGTACGGGCTGTCAAAGGTCATTGTAGCAAGCCAGCCCAGTACATACACCGGAATTCCGACCAGAGAATAACCGGCGGCTTTCACGATCGCTCTGGCTTCATAGAGTTTCGGCGGCATGGTGATATGCGCTATTTTGAGGTCCTGTTCAAGCTGCTGTTCGCGGTATTTGCTCATAGGAAGTATCTTTGAAAGGAACTGTGCAGCGTTGTTGTAGAGCTGTGAAATTCCGTCCGGAGTGGGGCGGTTTCGCGGTCCTATCTGCCGTATCGCACGGGTGGTTTTGCTTGACGGTACCTTGAAAAGTACAAGCGCAAGAAAATAAAGACCTCCGCAGAAAAGCGCGCACACAAGAAATACAGAGGCTTTTAGCGAAATATCATATAAGCTCATGTCATCACCTCTTGAATTCTATCGGCTGCGTGTACTTGTATGTAAGCGCTATCACGATAACTATGGTTACGGCAACGATACAGTTGACTATCTGCCCGAACAGCGTATCCGTCAGAACGGAGAACCAGTCCGCATTGAGGAAGAAAATCAGCGGGTAGTTTGCAAGAACAAGCCCGATCATCGTGAAAACCTCCTTGCGCGGCTGCATGAGCATATTTGAAAGTTCTGCGTTTACGATACGAATATCGGAAAGCCTTGCAGCAAGCGGCTGGAGAGATACTCTCTGCGTGGAATTGTCCTGGCACTCAATGAGCGTGTCACACCATTCCCAGAAGATTTCGTTGTCAATATCATCTTTGAGAAGCTCAATGGCAAGCTTGACATTGGAGGAGATCATGTCCACTCTGGCAAGAAAATTAATGAACGCGAACTGCACCGGCGGGTTTATGTGGTCTATCGACTGCTGAACAGCGTATGCAATATCACCGTTGGAGATGTAGTTAGTGGTAATGATGGAAAGCGCGGTTTCAAGTTCCTCGGAGATATGCTTTTTGTAGTTGGAAAGCAGCAGCTTAACATATACATACGGCACGACAAGGCTTGCGGCAATGAGAATCACTGAAACGAGAAGATTGTTGAACAATGCGCCGAAAAGCACACCGACGCACCCGCCGATCACCGCCGCTGTTATCAGCAGCGTGAATTTGTTTTCGGAATGTGTTGCGGCAAGGGCGTTGGTCATGTTGTCAAAAAGCCGCTGGAGCCTTGACTTCCTGCGCTTTCCCTGTGCTGTCAGCACCTTATCCTTGAGAGATTTTTCTCGGTGGAGCAGCGACATAATATCATCGCTTATGCGCTGCGGCGTCAGACCGAGCAGAATGATTATCGCCGCGGTCATCAGCAAAGCGCCGAGTAAGCAGATCATTTTCATGCAGGAACCCTCCCGTAAAGTTCAAGTTTGGATTTCGGAACACCGTTTCCGCGCAGGCGCTTCATAAGGCTTTCTGACGGTGCATTCACCTTTACGAACTGACCTTCGATTTTTACGGTGCCGTCCTCGTTTCTTTCCTCGGAGAGAATATCGTAACGGTACAGAGAGCGTGTTTCATAGCTCTCGCCGCCTTTGTAGATACACTCGGCTATCTCCATAATACGGCGGCTGCCATCGTCAAGCTGCTTCATGTAAATGCCTATCGGGAATGCCTCGGTTACAAGTGCAAGGATAACGCTGAAACTCATTGCCGGATAAGCCTGAAGGCAGAGCGTACCAAGACGGCGGTAGATACCCTCGGTAGAACCGGCGTGTGTAGTGGTAAGTACCGTATGTCCGGTTCGCGCCGCCTCCTGCGCCTGCCAAGCTTCGTCGTTCTTCATTTCTGCGACACATATTGCATTGGGGTGCATGGTCAGGCACATCGTAAGGAGTTTGGAAAGCGTAACGTCTTTGGCAGGATCATCAGTTTCCTTTGTGACCAGGTGCAGAACATCGTTGACTACACGACCGTTTTCATCACGCTTTACAAGGTCGAATTCTCGAACGGATTTTTCAAGCGTGATAAGGCGTTTGTGGTTGGGATAGTTGCTCATGATATCCGCCATTATCGTGGTTTTTCCCGAACCCGTTTCACCGGCAAAGCACTGTGAAATTCCATGTATAAAGCAGGTCAGCAGGAAATCGTACATTTCCTCGGTGATGGTTCCCGATTTTATAAACTGCTCGCGTGTTATTTCCATCGGGTTGACGATTCGGATAGAAGCACAGGGACCCCGCTCCTTATCGCAGATGTCTGTGTAGCCTGCGGTTATACGGATATTGGAACCGAGAAATCCCGTTGCAATGGGCTTTGCAGAGTCCCATGTAATGTGATTGTGGTGGAGCAGCCGCTTGAGTACATCGACTACATGGGAGGCGTCGCGGAAATGCTCCTGAACCTTGAAACGTTCGCCATGTGCAGGAATTACGGTAATATCGTCCCAGCCATTGATGTTGATCTCCTCGATATGCGGGTCGCGGAGATACTGCGTCAGCAGCGAATATTCAGCCATTTCCGTGTAGAGCTTATCGGAAACCTCTTTCAGTATCATGTTGGGGACATAGTAATTGTTATCCTTCATGTACTGTTGAATGAGCTGTTTCATCAGCTCCCTGTTGTCGGAACGGTACAGATCAACGGAATATTTCGTTGACATATACTGCTGAACCTTGGAAAGCAGCTCGTCAAAAGGTATGTGGATACGCTCGATTTCCTTGATGTTGTTGGTGGCGACTTCGATAAACTCGCCCTTTGCGGCTTTCTTTCGGGGAATAGCTTTCTTCTCGCCAATGGCGGACGGATTTTCCTCCGCAGCGGCATTCCTCTTTCTTTTGAAAAACGGCATTATTCCTTACCTCCCATCAGCATATTTGCAAGAGATTTTATAGCCTTGTTGTATTCGCTGTCGCTTACTCCGCTGTGGAGCAGAACAGACTGGTTGTAGGCTTCCGCAGCCTTTGTACAGAACGGGATAACACCAGAAATGTAACCGAGAGCGTTGCGCATTGAGGCTTCGTCTTGCGAGAAACGATTGTCGAGGGCAAGCGCACGGATAAAGTTCTTGTACTGATACTGCTCGCTTTTGAGGATGGGTTCCTGCGAGCCGTCAAATACAAGTCCGTTGAGGTCGCAGGTAAACAGTTCGACGGTTCTTGTTGCGTTGATTATCGCCCATGAGGTCATTTTTGAACCTATGACCGTGGACATACAGTCAACTATGATGTAATCTGCGGAATTTCGGAGATATGAGAACACCTGCGCCAGACGGGTATCATCAGGGCGTGGATATGTATTCGCGTTTTCACGGATATTGTAGCCGAGAACAAATATGCGGTCTGTTATGGGTAACAGATTTCTGCGGAGGTCGGTTTCCTCAAATGATACGTCTGAAAGGCAGCGACCAAGCGAACCAGTGAATTCCTTGTTGTTCGGCGCTACGATGGGAATTATCGGTTTTGTAACATCAGTTCCGACAACGATTATGTTTGCTTTGGGCTGAGTTTTTGAAATGTGGTTTGCAAGGGCAAGCGCGGTGGTAGTCTTGTAAGCACCGCTGCTGCCATAAATCGCGAAAATCTTTGCCATAGCATATCACCCCCTACCGCCGGAAATCACGATTGCAGGCTTGTCGGCTGTTTCAGCCGGTGTAGAATTATCCGCCGGTGCAGGAATTTCCACGACAGGTGCGCTTAAATCGAGTTCCGGAGTATCTGCTGTTCCGATTTCGGTATCCTCATTCGGGTTTTCTTCGGGAATGTTCGGGGTATTATCGGGATTGACTATCTGCTCAATACCGAGAACGCTGCGCTGTGCTTCAAGGTATTCCTCCTTGTGTTCGGAATCGCCCCGGCACACAAATACCGCGTGGAGCGTTGTGTTTTCACACTGCGCAAGGCGGAGCGACTGTGTCCTGTCCTGACATATCACGGTCAGAGTTGCGTAGAGGGACGGCTGATTATCCTCATCTTCGGCAGCGTTGACCTCATCGGCATTGTAAGTGTCGTCAGAACCGCTGTCTGCCGTGGTTGCAAGCACCTCGACATACTGAAGTTCATCATAGATAATAGCTTTGTCGTCGTTTTCCTCGTCAACGGAAACTATCTGAATGATGTCGCCCTGCTGGAGCTTTCCGGAAAGACCGTTTGCAAAGCTGCGGACGGTCACGGACATCGCAGTTTCGTTGAGATTAAGCTGACGGAGCAGCGTGTCGGAGCTGTCGATGGTATCAGACAGCTTGCTGGGTGAGAACGTATCTCCCGTGAACATTGCCGCGACGGTGTACTTCCCGATTATCAGTTCGGGGTCTGTCAGCATATCCGCAGGGAGATTGAGCGTACCGACCTCGACCGCCTCAAGCATGGACGGCTGTACCTGCGCGCCCTGTGGAATATCCTCCTTTAAGCGGATCACCGTTGTTTTCTGTTCAAGGATCGCGCTGAAAAGCGGCGTAATTCCAAAGCATAAGGCTATCGCAATAACGATAAGGATTATGCCTATCAAAGTTCTGTTTTTAGCCATGTAGGATTACCTCCATAATGTAGACGACCGCGTTTGCAGCGCATAGATAAGGCGCAAGCGGTATCTCGTTTTTGTTCTTTCCGATAATTTTCGCAGCAGCCAGTGCAAGCAGTATCGCCATAAGCTCGGGTATTGCCCCGATTACGAAAGCGAGAGCAGCGCACAGCTTAACATCTCCCATTCCGATATTGGCGATAAGGTTTGCGGCAAGCAGAACGAAAAACACAACTAGCAAGCCGATTATCCTGTCTTTGAATGAAATCCATGACAGAAACGGGCTTGCCAGCAAAATGATTATCGGAGCAAAATTGCTGATGGTGTGCGTTTTTATATCCTCAATGCTGATATGAGTGAGGTATATTGCAATGAGAACAGCTACCGTCAGAACCATTTTGATTTATAGATGTATCTGTAAGTTTTCTGCGATTTTGCGAAATTCACCATATCGAATATCTGCCCGATAACGGACATCCTGGTTACAGGGTCTTTTCGCGTCATCATTATGCTGCCTGCGGCTCCGATCATGAGAGTTATCACAAGCACGGCGAGATTGCCTGTGACAAGCATAAGCAGCGCCGCGACAATACCGAAGCCGGTTATACCAACGGCGCACTGCTTTAGTTCCGGCTTTCCAAAGCCTGTGAAATACTCGGTGTCGAAGTTCAGGTTATAAGGGATATAGAGTTTCTTGCGGTGTTCATGTTCCATTTGCGACCTCCGTTCATGAAAGATAGCTGATGATAATGTCCCTTACCACGAAAGGCACCTGCGCTATTATCGCGAAAACGACCGTGTTCTTCAGCCTTTTGCGGTATCTTGCAGCTTCCTCGTCCTCGTGCATGAGTTTTATGAAAAGGTAAACGACGCGCATACCAAGTCCCGTGCTTATGAGCCCCTGAAGAATACGGCTGAGCTGGTCGATCTGACTTGTATCCATAGTCTGCACCTCAACTTGAAAATGCGCCCTTTGCCATCTGAGCAACGCGGACGGTTTGGAATACGGTGTTAGTGATACTTCCACCGCCGCCTGTGGGTACGAAAAATTCGCGGAGTATTTTCGGCATTGATGTTGCTGCAAGCATACAGGCGATTCCCCACGGAATATTTGCCATGTTTATGATATCCGTTGAAAGCAGAAGCGCCAGTCCTATCTTCATCAGCATGACCTGAGATACCGTTGTGATAAATGCCTTGACAAACTGCATTATGTAGGAACGGAATATTCCCTTGTCGTTTTCAAGCAGTCCGAGGCAGGCTAACGGCACTCCGCAGAGCATTACCTGCATTTCCACTCCGCGGGCGATGAATTGAAAGAGAAGAATAAGATAGAAGATAAAGAAAATAAGGCAGGCGATAACGGGTACTACTCCGAGCGATGATAATCCTGTCACAAGCGTTGCGGTGTAGTTGGTTTCCGCACCGATACTTGTGAGAATAGTGTTTGTAACTACTGAGCAGGCGTCAACGAAAATATCGTAGACCCACCTAAAAATCAGCGCAGTTGCAACAGCGCGGACAAAGTTTATCAGAAGCAGCATGGGGTCTGCGTCCGGGTCGCCGTCAGTCCACAAAACATATATGTCGAAACCCTTTTTCAGAAATTTAAGCACCATAAGCGACATTGCGAAAGTGAATGCTATGCCCGTGACGGTCGTGAAGAAATTCGCTCCCGTACTCTGCGCCATCGTTATATCGCCGTGGAACACAATGTCGTAAAGCCCATTGAGCATGGTTTCGTTCATGAATGTGGTGATTATGCCGCTTATCAGCGCTACGCAAAGGGTAATGATTATAAAAGTCACTGCTGACTCCTTTCCTCAAACAAACCCGCAGAACACTCCGTCCTGCGGGCTGTTTTTATGCGGAAATCATGCCGCGGTATCAGCCCATGCCGAACATGGACGTTACCTTGCTTTCAGTGGAGGGCATGATGACATTGTTCATGAGGGCGATAAGTCCTACCAGCAGAATGCCGCCGAGTACAACGCCAATGATGATTACGATAGCGTGCTCGGAAACGGAGCCGCGGGTGTCCTCGATTTTCTCTGCGACGTTCTCCCTTGCGGTATTTACGGCGGTCATAGCCTTTGCCATAACCTTGTTCTTGGCGTCCCTGATTGTGTCGATAAGCTTTCTCATAATATTTGTTCTCCTTTGAAATTAAGTATTGGTTTGGTTGGAATGGGATAGTTTTGCCGTTCAGAACGGTTCCGGCATATCATAGTCGGAATTCTCCGGCGGCGCGTCCGCGTCTGTGGGAGTAGGCGCATTGCCGTAATCAGGAGCAGTATTCGTGGCGGTGTTCTCGGCAGCGTTTTCGCGGATTTTCTGGCGGTAAGCCTTGATAACGACAGAGGAAATGCTGTCGCGCAGGTCCTTGGAAAGCGGGAAAGCGGTATCGGAATACTTCTTTTCTCCCTCGCTGTCAACATAGGACTGCTGCGGCATGGAAACGAACAGCCCCTCTCTGCCGTTGATGATGGAAAGCCCGTGGACTACGAATGCGTCGTCAAGCGTAATGCTGGCATAGGCGAGCTTGCTTGTCTTATCGCTGTTCACGGTTCTGATATGCTTGGGTTCGCAAGTTACTTTCATGGAAAGCCTCCTTTGTGTTTGTGTTGGTGATGATGGGGAAGATATCTGCTAGGGTGGAATGCCGGACGTGCATTGCATAGATCAGGTACCTCCAAAGTATCCGGTGATGACGGACAGCAGCGATGTCGCAATTACCGCGCCGATAGTTGATACAACTGCGGTAACAATGCGATTGTTCCATTTCTTTTGATCCATCTCATCGGCAGCGCTGCGGCGAATACAAAAGTAGATGATACATACCGTACCGACTACCGCGGCAAGTCCGAGCAGCACGGTCGAAGCGTCGTTAAGAAGATTGGACATTCCAGTTGCAAGTGTGGACGAGCCGAGATCTCCCTGCGCAAATGCTGTCACGCTGACGGCAAGCGTAGAGATAATGGCAGTAATGGCTGCGATGATTCGCTTTTTTAACTTTGAACGTTTATTCTTCAATGGTTTTCCTCCTTTCCTTTATGGAACATGGCTCCCGGTTCCCGCTGAACGACGCGAGCCGTCCGCACTCCGGCAGGTGGCTGTTCTTCGAGCCTTTCCCACGGTTTCCATAGCTTTATCTGCACCTTCCCGCTGAATGCAGGGCGATTTTCTTCGTCTTGCATGATAAGGTCGGTGTTGTGCTGTTTTGACCCCAATCCCAACATACGGTTGAAAAGCCACTCCGAAATATCAGGGGATCTCATAACCGCAGGCGGGTCGGGTGAAATCAGCAGCGCATACGGTCGCTCAAAACTCCGTATTTCATCGGGAGTGAGCAGACTGCGCTCTGACAGTGAGATGTTTGCCGAGCTTGACGGTGTGGAATATTTCTGCATTGAGCTGCCGAGCGAATAAGTCGATGTGGTGTACTTTCCAAGCATTTCGGATATTTCCTTGTTGGTTTCCATATCGTTAGTCTGGAGATAGAGCCAATATCGGCAGTTGCCCTTTGCAATATCCGCTATCTCCTTGCCGTAAACAAGTGTGAGCTGAGAAAAGCTCTGCAAGAACAGATTCCACCGTATTCCGTATCCGCGTGCAACCGTCAGCTTAGTTTCAAACTCGTTTATTTTCGAGAAGTTGCCGAACTCGTCAAGCACATAGTTGACGCGGTATTTCAGCCTGTTTCCGGATTGCTTTGCCGCAACAACAAGCTGTTCGTACTGCTGTACAACAAGGATCGTTACTATCGGGTAGAACGTGCGGCGCTCGTCCGGCAGAATGAAGAAAAGAGCGTGTTTAGGCTCTGTGCCAAAACAGGTCATGTTGAAATCAGACGCGGAGGTTATGCGGTAGGTGTTGGGATTTGCAAACAGCCGTAGCGTAGTGAGCGCCTGGGTATAAAAAGAAGCGCCCATTTTATCGGGCGCTACCTGTGCTATTGCCATGGTCTGCCGCGCGGGGTGATTATCCGGAAGAGTGCGCAGATACTTGGTGTAGCGTATCTCCTTTTCGCCCGGCGAGGGTTTTGACATATTGGATATGAACTCATACACATTGGTGAGATTCTGATATTGCGGATCATCGCGGTTATCATAGACAACAGCGAGTATCGAGGCGACAATGACCGCCATTTCGCCGTTTGACCAGATAGGTTCAGACTTTTCGTTCTTTTCAACGAGAATATTTACAATGTCCCACGCGTGTTCACTGGCGCTTGTGAGGTCATCGTTCAGGACGTCGTCAATAATGCGCTGAAGCGGATTGTACCTGTCGGAACGATACGGCTGATTGAAATCAACAACATGAACGGTATATCCGACAGACTCCAGAAATGTGTGAGTATAATGATACAGTTCGCCTTTCGGGTCGCTGACCACGATTCCCTCGCCGGCAAGCGCAAGCATACATATGGTCTGCAAAACCTCGCGGCGGGATTTACCGCCGCCGGTCGCTCCTATCGTGAGGGTATGCACATCATCTGTGAGTCAGGTGATGTATTCTTTCCCGGCGGAGTCGCGCTTTCCGACTACGATTCCTGCCTCATCGAACAGATTTTCGATATTGAGTTTGTTCGGGGTGTAAGTCTGTCCGCCGTCAACTGCGGCAGCCCGTCTTTCGCCTTCGTCCAGCAGCTTTTTTACTTCCGGTGATGAGGATGAAAGTACCAGTCCGTTGAACTTCCGGCGTTTCTGTTCCTCGGTCATAAAACTGGCAGAACCGTGCTGAGCCTGACCGCTTGGTGCGGGTATCTTTATTTTCGGCGTGACGGTGATGAGGTCGGCTTCGTATGGTTTCTGCGAACAGAAGAAGTACATCACGCAAAGCAGAAGTACCAACATCATGAATATTCCGAACAGCTTTATTGACTGTCCATTTGCGAACACGCCACTTATCCACACAAATGGGTCAGGCGACAGATCAAGCGGAATATGCATGAACGCTGAATTCATAAGGTTTGTGAGGATTACCGACGCTGCCAGTCCTATGACCAGATAGAAAACGCACATCGCAATTTTGTATTTATTTTTCATAGCGTTCTCCGTTACAGCGACAGCTCGTCATCGGGGACATCGCCGTTGTTTTCCATTTCGTTGTGATGAACGATTTCGGCGGCGACCTCGGCTGATTTTTCGTGGAGCGTGGTTTCGTCTGCTGTGACAAGATGTTCGTGAAGCAGCTTGCTTTCCGTTTCGGTAAGTCCGTGATTGAAGGGTTTTTCGGAAAGCTCATCGGCAAGCTTCCTGATAATGCTGATAGCATTGACGGAAATGAGCTTTTCAGCATTGAGCGCCTTATCCGTCATGAAATCGTTAGGGACGCGGTGTTCGCTGTTCACTCTCTGGAGCAGGTCGAAAGAGCCGAGATTAACGGCGCTTTCCATGTATTCGGGAGCAGTTATTCTGAAATTCACGCCGAGGACGATCAGAATTTTATCTGGAGAAAGAGGGTCTCTGCGCTTGTATTCTGCAACTGCTTCGTCGAGGGTAATGTGGTCGGTTGTAGGTTCATGTGTGGTGTAATGCTGGCTGGTGTCAAGCGACATTACATAGAAATCAAAATCGCAGAACTGTCCGTGATACCTGTATTCGCTGTTCATGGATACTCCTTTCAAAATAGAAATCGGCGCTATTACTTGTATATCAGCAGTGCCAATCATCTGTATATTGTAGTTACGGGCGGGTAGGGGCAATATGCCAGTCGTCGTAGACATTTCCCCTGATTTTCATGTGGTTCGTAAGCCGCAGCGAAAGCTGACCGGCAGGACACCATATATCAAAAACTTCGGCATATACTGTATAGTTTGCTCCGTCCGGATACCATATAGGCGTAAAATGCACTCGGTCATTGTAGGTGCTGTATTTGTTCGTTTTGAACACATACGCGCCGCCTATTTTTTCAAGAAGGCGGTTGTATTTTGCAGAGGACTGGCGGTTGAAATTGAATTCCGAAAACAGCGTATTGACTTTCTGTGTGTCTGTGCAGTATTCGGTATCGCCGGTAATGGTAGGCGTTACCTTTATCTGAATTCCGTATCCGGATTTCATGGTGTACAGTTCGTCTGAATCAGTGTATGTTGCGGTGTGGCACCTGATTGACGGAGTTATCTCCATTTCTGCGTCAAGAGAAACGGAATATGTTATCTTGTGTGCTTCTCCCGACAGCAGGACTGCACCCTCATAAACGCTGCCGATCATTTTTTCTGCCTGCGCAGATGGGTAATATCTGTTGTCTATTCCCCATCGTTTCACAAAGATGAGCTGCTTGTCCTCATAGCTTGCCCCGAAATAAGGACCACTTGGGTTGCTGTAATCGGGATAGTCAGTTATCAGATTATACCAGACGCTTGCCGTTTCCAGCGATTCCTGCGACCAGTCATAAGTCCAGACATACCATTCAAGACTCTGATTATTGTTTCGCGGTGCATAGTTGGAAATATTCGCTTCAACAGAGGACAGCGAATAGTTTCTGTGCCATGACGGGCGGGTGTCGGATACCTGCGGGTCGGGCGGTGTGATTTCCTCCACCTTTGAGATAGCGGCGTCGATAACGAGAGTCGTGCATTCGCTGCCGTTTTTATCGAGCAGATAAACTCCGGATTTATTGGATTTTATCTTGATTTCAATGTCCTGTGCAGAGGTCGGAGTACGCCACTTGAACCAGCCCATAGCCTCCTCACTAGCCGGACAGCTGAATGCGACGCTGCCTGTTGCAATGGTTCTGCCGGTGGATTTTGATGTTATGGTATATGAAAAATCATTGCTGCCAGACTGTACAAAATCACCGTCCCTGTATGTGCCTAACAGCTTGTAGGGAGAGTGATATTCGCTTGTGGAGTCGTTCTCAATAAACACCTTGATTCTGGCGTTGCTGTCCTGATACTTTATCTCGGTTTCGTCAGAGGTGTAGCCGTAAACGGTGTACGGCGAAGCTCCGGTCACATTCCCGTCAGCATCGTGAATGAGATTTGCACCGGCATTGATAACGTATCTGTTATCATCGGAGAGCTGCTCCCTGAGTTTTGGAGTATCTCCGTCAGAATTAAAAATTGAGAACTGTGCGGAAGAAACCATATTGTCCGATGAGTTGTTGACGAAATTAAAAGAGGTGTAGACATAAATGTTGGTGTGGTATTCCGCCACATCATTGCCAACGATCTCTTCCTCGTCATTATCGGGTGGGTCATTCCCTAGAGTGCCTATTCCCATGCAGCGGATAATGCAGATATCGGAGTTGTATTTGTCATGATCGTCAAGTCCGGTGGAGCTGTTTATGTGATATGAGCTGTAATAGTCGCTTTCGGTCGGAGCATAAACGCTTACTCCGAGGTCAGGCTCAACAAGAAATGCAGAGCGCGGGAGATTTGAATGCGTCAGCGGTCCCATAAGGCTGCGCATATTGCAGGTGGAATTCCACGCGGCGCTGTATGTAACCTTGTCGTAATGATTTAGAATTCCGCATTCAGTGGCGGAAAGCGCCCAGTTCATTCCGTCATATCGAAAATAAGCAACAGGCTCAAACGCTATCTTGTATTTACCGTCCACGAAATCGTCGTATTCAAGTTCAGGAATGAAGTGACAGATCACATTTTTGATGAACTGTTCATCCCCGATATACGCCTTTATCGCTTCATAGTTTGAGGTGTTGTTTGCAGACACTATGTCTATATCCGACAGACCGGCGACATATTCAGCTGTGTATCCGCTGCCCTGAATCCTTGACGAATCAATGGTAGCCCGCTGAAATTTGCCTACTGATACCGCGTCAATCGCATTGTAGGTAGTACCGACATAGCTTGATGAAAGCCATGTTGTTTTGGGAATAAGTTCGGTGCCGTCCGCAAAGTGCATGATATTGCTTATTGATGAAATCGACGATTCTCCTGTTACGTCAAGGGTGCGGTAGACCTTTGTCTGGGTTTCCGCTTCATAGACAGTCAGGCGCAATGCCTCAAGGTCGGCATAAGGTCCATCATAGATATTGCTGCCGTTGTCCTTTTTAAGAAGCCAGCCGTTATCTTCCGTGCCGTGCTTAAAATCGGAGCCGTCGCCGTTTCCGAAATTCACTCCGGCAAAAGCGTCCGCTGAACAGAGCAGCATAGTTGAAGCAGCAAGTGCGGCTGCAATTATTTTTCGTTTCAGTTTCATTGTTCCTCCGGAAAACAAAAAGGCAACCGCTTTTACGCGATTGCCCGAAAGTTATTCAGTTGTATGTATCAGCTGAGTATTACATTGCCTGACGGGGTGAAATCGGGAGCAGTTTCCACATTGGTAGGACCGCCTTCTATCCACCGTCTTGCGATACCATTGTAGATCCACGTCTGTCCCTTGTCGTCAACGTACTCGTCGCCGCTGGAAGGATTGCTGGGGAAACCGTTATCGGCAGGCTTCTGCTCAACGGGCGACGTGGTATCGGAAGGTTTCTGGGTTGTAGTAGTGACTACGCTTGTTGTCACAGCAGGCGCAACTTCGTTTGGCGTATCGTCAACGACTGGTTCATAAACGGTAGTTTCCTTTCGGGTAGTAGTGACGGCAGTGGTAGTGGAATCCGGCTTATCAGCATTATCATTTATGGGAACGGTTGTGGATTCATCACGGGTACTTGTGGTTTGCGCGGGGGTGATTGATTCTAAGGGCTCGTTTTCTGCGGTTGTATTGTCCTCGCTTGCGGTTCCTCTGTTGATTGAGATTTCGCCGTCATCGGCGTCTTTGGTGACAATGGGCAGATCCTCTATCGCGCCGATCTGGTCATTGAGTCTGTCTGCGTCTGTCGGAGTATTCAGTCTTATTATCAAAGATACTGCTCCTGCAAGAACCGCGATGCTCGCAAGTATAATAATTACGGTTTTAGTTTTAGATTTCATGAGTTTTTCCTCCATTAAACTGGTGGCATATATTTCCTTGTATTTATAATACCATATATTCTGCATTTTGTCAATTAGTTTGTATGCGAAATCATTTACAAGAAAGGGAAAACGATTTTGTGCATATTGACATCTACAAATTACAGCACTATAATAATACATGGAAAGCTATTTGTATTCTGGGTTGAAAACAATGGGACATGATGTCTCATTGTTAGGGGTTACACCTCGACCTCCATATCGAAATCCTCGTCATCGTCCTCATAAGGGACATCGCTTTTGTCGAGTGAGAGAACACGCTGCACAGCATTCTCAAAGGATTGGAGATAACGGTCGGGCTGTTCATAGCGCCGCATTGCTACAAGGTCGTCATGTTCGACAGCGTGATCAAGACCTGCCGAATATCCTATGACATTATCAATGCTGGTCTGGCTTCGCTGTCGGGGAGTTAGTTCATCGCGATGTTCGCGCAGCCATGCAAGGTTAGTATCCGCAGCAAACACCGCCTGAGCTTTTCGGGCATTTTCTCTTATCTCGTCCGACCGCGCCATGTATTCTTCCGGAACTACCGGCGGAACCTCGCGGGTGCATATTCCCATGCCGGCAAAGAGCGGGCATTCTTCTTCAATTTGCTGTTTGCGTCTGATTATGTGAGCGCGGACAAGATTGAGATTTACGCCGTCTGCCCAGCAGGGATCCTGCCCGCCATGCTGATAAAGGTGATCCCATCGGGCAAAATCTTTTTCAAGTTCGGATAACAGGTCCATAGCATTCCTCCTTTAAGTCGCATAACGCAGACATATATCTTGTTTACGGATCATTGTCCGGTCCGTTGAATTCCTCATCATCAAAGTGTGGCTCGATATTGTTCTCTTTTGCATAGCGTTCAACTGCGTGTCTGATACCTGTCCAGTATGGAATGTTGCAGTCATTGTACTTATCTCTGAAAAGCAGCGCAATATCTTGTAATCCATTCTCGCCGAAATCAGAAATCGAAAATCCGCAATCTTCGCTTTCAAGGAAGTTCTCTACATCTTCGGTAAGATAATTCATTTCCTGTACCCGATATGCTGATTCGAGTTCATCAGCGGTAAGCTGAATGCTGAGAGAAACGCCTTCGTAGCTGCGGGAGATTGAATATGTCTGTTTGGCATTCTCCTCAACAATGGGATATGATGTCTCATTGTTTATATAGCACACTGCATTATCGAGCATCTCTTCAAGTTCCGGAATGCTGACAGAGGCGGCGAGTTTTTCTATGCAGAAAGCTATCATCTCGTCACGCGTTCCGGTTTTCAGAACCCCGCCCGTGGCTGTTTCAGTCAGAATAAATTTGCCCTTGCGGTGTGGGTGGAGTGCTATGCAGTATTTTTCAGCGGTATTGTTGGTATCCATGTTTTCTCCTTTCAAACAATGAGACATCATGTCCCATTGTTACACCCCATCATCATCGTTGCCTAAACCGTATGCGATGTTCAGCAGCTCTCTGGCTGAGGCGAGCTGTTCAGCTTCGCCGCGTGGTTTGTCGTTAAGGTACTGACCGGCGTATTTCATGGCAGTGGAGAGGATCTGCTCGTGTGTTCTGCCATCGGTGTAGTTTTCGGTCAGCATACCGATAACCACTGCAAAAGTAATTGCTGATGTTCTGCTTGCTTTCGCGCAGATAGGGATAATGCGCCTTTCGAGAATTCCGTTTATCTGACTCATATAGGGACCGAGGGAATTGTTGACTTCTTCGTGAATGTACTGCCGGATCATGCTTTCTCCATCAGCATAGGAAGTCAGCGTAAGACTTTTTTCTACAAGCTGTCGTACAGCCTGATTAAATGGAATATGCTTTGCAGCGGCGTATGTTTCTATCTGCTCTGACATTTCCGGCGTGAGGTAAATTGATCTTCTGATATTATCGCTCATCGAAAATCCTTTCAAAAACCTGTGGTGAACAAATTCACCATTAGATCGTTGCTTTAATCAAATACACCGCCTTTGGCGGTGCGGTGTTAGGTAGCGTGGTTCACCACGCTATTCCTGCCAAATGAGATTTGGGATTGCCCGGGTCACAGAACGTTTGCGTAAAGGATTGCTGAAAAGAGAAATATGCACAAACAATGAGACATCATGTCCCATTGTTTATATCTCCGGCTGCTCCTCGCTGCTTTCCTCGGCAATATCCTCGCGTGCTTCTCTTGCCCAATTGGGAATGTGTTCCTCACGCATGGCACCGAGGAAGCTGTCGCTGGTAATGGTGGTTTCTTCACGATCATACAGAAGTATTCCGTTTATTGCACCGCCGTACTCCGTAGAATCGCAGCCCTTGCCTGACTGTGCAAGGAAAAGCTGATTTTCTGGAGTGCAGTTACTTGGTGTGAAAAATTCAGGACGTATTATCATGATTCGCCCTGTATAATCTGAAACATCCTTGTCAACGGACACGCTTCCAAACATCTCGGAGGCGAGAACTTCTCTGAGGTCATCTTCACGTTCGTCGATGTATTCTTCATACTCGTCATCGTTGCCGAAACCAAAATCGTCGCGGTATTTAGCTGCCATTTCAGATACTATCTTGTCAATAGCGGGTAATCGGACATCATATCCGTTGGCACTGAGCAAATCTCTGAAATGATCTTCGACATTCTGCTGATCGACCATATTCCAGATTCCGTTGCACTCCTCGTCAGTCAGATCAAAGCGCATATCTTCGCCGTTGACATTACGGATAATTGAACCTATCTTCGGAGCAAGTTCTTCAAATCGGGTATGCTGATTAACATCAGTCAGAGCACGGGTGAACAAGTCCTGATATGCTAAAAGGAGATTCTTCTGCGAATCGTTGGACGTAAAATAATGTCCCCATACTGCGGATATTCCACCGTCTTGGCTGCCGTTAAGCCAGGTCACATAGCTGCTCGGCATATTATTATTCTGTCCAAGAAGAAATTCGGCGGTAGGGGTCTTAACCGTCTGAATTATGCGGTATCCCTCGACTTCACGCTCTGTGCTTTTGTTCATCTCCAGAAATGTGAACCTTACCTCTTCTGCAACGCCGTCAAGGAGAATAGGGTGAGTAGTTCCGAGCGTCCGGTCGGCTGTCGGTCGAAGTTTATCTGCATTGGGATATGCTGAAAGGAACCTGCTTGCCCATTCCTTGTTGGTAATATCCACGCGACCGTCAGATTTGAGGCTGTCAACGCGGAGCGCGAGCATGAGCATAGTTCTTTCAAAGCCAAATTCTTCGGTGAGTTCCGCAGTAATTTTCTTCACATCAAGGTGATTGTTGTTGAAATGCTCGGCGATGGAATGGTGTATTTTTGTTCCGCATTTTTCGCAAAGACTTAAATTTTCACGGTACTGTTCGATTTCACCGTTTTCTTTGGCATACTCAAAGCTGTTTTTGTAAATGTCCATTGTGTATTCCTTTCATTAAATTTCCGGCTGTTCTTCATTGTCCTCTGCCGATTCTTCCTCGCGGGGATCATATCCGATTATCTCCGCGGCGAATTTGTATGCTTCTTCTGAGCCTTCCTCCGGCGAAAAACTTTCAATGAATTTACCGTTCTTATATGTGTTTCTGCCGAGGTTACAGCCAAAGCATTCGTCTGCCCAGCTATGTTCAAATTCAAGCGCGGAGAACATTTTGGCGAGCTTGTCAACGACGGGAATCGGGCTTGCCCATGCGGTGCAGAATGCAAGTGTGTTCTCGTCAGTGGGGGCAGGATAGTAGGCATTCCACTTCGTTCCCCAATTCTGAATTGACCATTCATACCATGTTGGCTGCCCGTATTTTTCGATGTTATGGGCAAGCTTTTCTCCGATCCGCGCTTCCTCTGCGTCCGGCGAGGGGAGATAGCAGTTTACAAGATGGGTGCGTTCCTGGTTGTAGTATTTGAATATTGCTTTGTACAGTTCCGCAAAATCCTTATCGCTGAGCTTTTCAAAGCTTGAGTCGTAGACAGGTGTGCAGGGATTGACCATTGTCAGATAATTGTTGATGTGACCGCGGATTGCCGATATTCCATCATGGGTTACTCTGAGTTCTTCGGGCATGGGAATGACCTTATTGAAATCAAAGCACGGAATGCCCTCGTCTGTCATAACAGTCACGGCAGCCATCATTCGTTTTACTTCTTCCTCGTCGCCCTTGACTCGGATAAAGTTATATACGTTATTTTTTGCCATTGTACCTCCTTGCGATAGCATATAATGCGAGCGTTATACCTCATTATTTGTTTCCCTGATAAGCCTTTCTTCTATCGGAAGCATGATATTTTCATATCCGTTGAACGTTATTGCTTTTTCCAACGGAACCATTTCTTCATCGGTGATAATGATCCCACAATCTGCGTCAGCAATCGGTTTACACATAATGAAAGTTCCGGTACGCCCAACAGAAATAAAGTTGCGTATTTCGCAAATTTCTCTGCTTCCGTCAGGGTCGCGGAAATCGTAGGCGTAGAATCCTTCGGGAATAGAGCTTCTGTCTATAAGTGCTTCTGTCAGAATAGCGGTCTGTCCGATTATTTCATACAGCCTATATTCAGCAGAGAAAGCGTCAACCGTAGTCAGACAAACCACCTCCAGTATTACATTTCCATCTCTTCACTTTCATCCTCGTCATCATCGTTATCATCAACGATCTGGTCGTCGTTGCTGTCGCTGCCGAATTCAAGCTGGGCATTAAGGTATGCCTGCTTTTCGATAAGCTCCTTCAGTTCGGCGGCGTATTCAAACGGACGGTCGTAAAAAGATCGTGCGTTAGCAAGCTGCTTTTCTGCTTTTTCAATAGCTGCGGAGAATTCCTCCGGCTGCTTTGCAAGCCTTTCAAGCATATTGTCGATACGGGTGATAGCACCCGTACCGCTGTTGTTGTAGTCGGATTTATACAAATTCGCCCCCTTGACGAGAATGCTGCAGCTGTACTGATCCGAACGGCGCAGCCCTATTTCAAAGCCGTGATACTTAGCAAAGAAAACAGGCTCTCCTCCACGGAAAGCCTCGCCGATCATATAAGCGCGTGCCTTGCTTTCAAACTCGGCAGCGGCTTTTTCTTTTTCAGTAATCATACGCCCGTCAAACTCTATTCTGAAACACTCATCTATATATGGGTTGCTGTTCAGCGTCTGAATATCTATGATAGCGTTTTCGCGCTGACGGGTGAAACTCTGAATGTTTTTCGGGTACACCTCCTGAATATCGTGGGCAAGCTGCCTGTGATGTGAGAGGTATTCGGTTTCAAGCAGCGAGAGCCTTGCGACTTCATTATCCACCGTGAGCTTTTCAGCTACCAGCGGATTATCGGTAGTTGCAGCCTTCATTTCTGAAAAGGTAAGAGCCACCTCGTCAATGTCCTTGCAGCTGCGGGAAACCGGCTTACCGGACAGCACCTTTGAAGCAGTTTCCTGCTTCTTCTCAAGAAGCTGCCAGCGGTAAGTGTCGAATGTTCCTTTAGTTGCGTAGTAAATTACGGTCACTTCGGGATTATTATTGCCCTGACGTATTCCGCGACCGTTTCGCTGCTCAATGTCAGAGGGTTTCCAAGGTATATCCAGATTGTGCAGAGCCGCCAGCTTTGTCTGAATATTTGCGCCTGTTCCCATTTTGCTTGTACTTGCGAGAACAATACGCTTTGTTCCCGAACGGAGCTGTGCGTACATTTCATTACGCTGTTTATGCGTTTCAGCGTCACCTGCGGTGCAGATTTCATTTTCGGTGATACCACGGCGCACCAGCTCCTCCTTGATATAGTCATAGACGGAAAACCGTCCGTCGCCGGAATTGACGGCTACATCACAGAATATAGCCTGCACACCTTTCTGCTCGGCGGTCTGCTGATAGATTTCCATAACCTTATCAACGCAGAGATTAACCTTGCTGTCGGGGTAGTTTTCAGAGTTCGGCACGATACACCGTGCGTCCAGACCGAGCAGTCTTGCTTCATTTGTGATTTTGAGCATATTGTCGTCGGAGGGGTCAACAGCTCCGCTGTGAATTGCTTCAGAACACTCGGCGAGAACCTGCATATACGCTGTCTGCACCTCGTTCGGCTTTGCCACAATGGTCTGCGGCTTGCCGCCCTCCATTTCAGGAACGGGGAGGTTGAGCATATCCTGCGTCCGTATGTCCGCAAACTCCTTGTACATCTGCATAAGTTCGGGAACGTTGTTGAATTTGGCAAATCGCTTTTTGGTGCGGTAGCCGTTGCCCGCAGGCTTCAGCTCTGCCTTTGAAACGACCTCGCCAAAGTTGCTTGCCCAATCGTCAAACGGCTGTAATCCGGCGTTCCGCAGCAGGGACGGGCGAAGATACCTCTGCATAATGTACAGCTCCGTCATGGAGTTAGAAACAGGCGTGCCTGTGGCTACACATTATCAACTCAACGAACGCCAATACAGAGCCAATCCATTTACATTTCAACAGCTATTTTGATATATAGCTAACCCCATCGCACTTGCGATGGGGTTCATTATGTTCAGTTGACTTTACTATGCTTTTTGACAATATATTGTAGATACTGTACCGTCAATCAATGCTTTCGCATAAGGCGTAAGATTTTGGTACATATCCAGCAGCTTCTGATCTGAGCGACGAAGGCTTGTGGTAAATCCGCTTGACTTATCGTCCGAGAAGCAAAGTATGTAGTCAATGGACACCCCGTAGAAATCGGCGAACTTCCTCAACACATCGCAAGGAATATGCTCTCCGTTTTCATAGGTGTATATTCTGGTCAGAGAAAGGTTAAGCTGATAAACTACAGCCGACTGTGTTAGGTTGCGGCTTTTGCGCAATTCATAAAGCCTGTTAGCACTCTCTTTCAAAATATCACTCCCTATTTATATTATACTAATAACCATTTAAACTCAGGATATCTTTACAGAAATCCAGCACTGCTCTCGTCGTCAAAGAAACTTGAGCGTTTTCCGCGCAGCGGATAATGCGTACATACAGTACGTCTGCGTTTCTTTTCCTAGATAACGGCACTGTCTTTCTGCAAATCTTTTCCTTCGTTCAAACGGTTATTAGTATTAGAACAGGGTTAACAGGCATTTTTCCCGACTTACGGGAATGGGTTTTCGTTTTTCGGGAATTTGGGTTTGAGAAAATGCGGCAGTTTGGGAACTGCCGCAACAAAAAACAAGTGAATACTGCATTTTGCCTAGAAATACCATAAATATTTCACAGATTATTACCGTTGTAAATTAATCGTAAATTGATGTTTTATTGGTGATGAATAGGCAAACGATATTAATTATGGAGTGGTTCAGCAAAATGAGATTAAATGCTGTGATAATCGCTAAGGAAATTCGCCATCATCTGCACATCTACTCCGCCGATATTGCTCCACCCGTCCTCTATTGAACCGTTTGCAGTGTAGGTTACACAGCTTCCACCGGAAAACAGGATAGTGTAAACATCTGCGAAATCTTCATAGCCAAATCCTGCCCCGGTATTGCACTTTACGGAAAGCAGGTCAGACAGCTTGGTTTTACCCTCTGCTATTTTCTTGGAATATCCGCCGAACTCCATACGGCAGTAAACTGCTGCAACAGGCTCGGCTTCAAAAGTTGGATCCGGAATATTACAGGTACCAAGACATACAACATTTGCGCAGGGGTCTGCAAGTATTCTGCCATTAAGCTCAGTTTCGTTTCCGCCGCGGTCTGCCGCTGTAAATTTACCGCCCTCAGCCACATACAGCAGAGAATTATCGCCACAGTATAGCGTTCCGTTCTTTACAGATACTGTTCCTAAGCACATTATCTTTCCGGTAAGATTAACGCTGAATTTGTCAAGAACTAGCTTTCCGCCATTTTCGATAAATATAGTACCATTGATATTCGCTCCCCCTTGAAGAGTTAAGGTCTTTCCGGAGGGAATTATCAGCATATCCTTGTCAGACATTTGGAAGCATTTTTTTAATGTTCTGCTCTTTTTCAGAACAGGTACGCTGACATCTTCAAATTTATCAGAATAATACAGATTGCTTTTGAAATTAGCAAGAGTTGATTTCTTTGATGCCTGTCTGAAATCTATAGTTTCTGTAATTCCCGTACTCTGCGCAACCGCATTTGAAGAAAGATATGTGGACGATGCTGTTATGCAGAGAAATGCTGCTAATACTGTAGCTAATATTGTCGATTTATTCATAATCTTAACCCTCTTTTGGTGAATTAGTAGATAGATTGGCACCATTTGGTATAACGTCCATATGATATATCTTCGTTAACTGTAGTTGGATTACCATCTATGGAAAATGACTGTATCTTTGAAGTGTTTGGATTATCTATGGTGTATAATGAGAAGCTGCGCCGCAAGCTTTCTTAGCTGTCCCAAGAGCAGCCTTTGCGGCAATCTTGAGAACAGCTGTTTTGATTGAATTCTTCACTTTGTTTCCCTCCTTCCGCTATATTTACCAAGCAACATTAAGTTTGCTACAAAGAACAATGTCAATGCCACTATATGATAAAGCTCACTGTCAAAACTGAAAAACAGAAACATGACAGTCAGTCAAACCACCACATAATAAATTTATATTATGGTTGTGGTGTTGGATAATAGCCCCCGCTTATAAAAGTTCGTGCATAGCTTTGGATAGGTACGGTTGCTATATAATCTGATAGGGGTTGGTAAGCACTAGTTGTTGAATTATTATGAGCCGCTATAAATATGTTTGTTGAAGTTCTTGAACCCGATGTTCCATTGACTTTTGTTATAAACATGGCGTGGTCAATATTTGTACCGTTTGCTGAGCCTCCATCCAAATCAACGAAAAGCTGATCTCCAGCATTGGCATAATTAAGTGCATTGCTTACGTGAGTCACTCCATACGGTCCAATTGAATTTGTGCTGCTCATTACAATTAGGTGAAAAAAACCAACAACATTATCCCATGCCCAATTATACTTATAATTACTGTAATAATTTGAATATTGATTATGACACCAAAGATTTGTTGCATTATGTCCAACCAAGTCATAAGAAACGCACGGGACATCACTTATACTTGTATGGTATTTTCCTTTCTAATCATATATAAAATAATTCCTGTCAAAAACCTGCCATGTTCCTGTATCTTCATACTGAACTAGGAACACATTCATGTAACAGTCACCTTCAAAGCTAGTTGGGGTTTTAGTGTGGTCATAATTGGCATAATAATCGACTCTTACCACTGTGAAAATTCCTCTGTCAATCATATCAGTTGTCCAGCCATATAGTTTCATAACGGTTTCATTTTCATTGCCAGTGCAGTTCCTTAAGCTGTCTGTCCAATGTACAATTGCTTCATCAAGGAACGCTGCGTCTGTTATTCTGAAATTGAATACATACGGTTTGTCTTCCAACTCGGTCACGTATTCCTTTGCAGCTTCAATAGGGTCTGTAGTATCATAATCCGGATTACTGTATTTAATCGAATACTCTGCCATTGTGTGTAGAGTTATTTCAGTAGAAAATTCATCGGTAATTCTATTTGAATTATTCTCACAAGTGATATCAACAGTGGGTTGTTCATTCTGAAATATTTCCGTCTGCCCAATACTTTCTAAGTAGTCTGTATTGCTCATATCAGCTGTGTCAATAGATGTTGACAATTCCTCTCTTAAATTACATCCAGTCAGAAAAATCGCAAGAAGTGCTGTAAAAAAAAATCCCTTTTTCACCTTAAGTCCTCCTGTTATAAAATATTACTGTAAAACTCCCTGTACCCTATTCAGAGATTCCCAATAATCCGGATATCATGTAACAAATGCTTAAACATAATAGTTGACCTCACATCTCTTTCAGCTGATCGGCATTACAGTGTCTTTTGCCCTTTCAGATTTTCTTGAGTCCCTTCGGCTCCTTAGGCTGATAGCAATCCCAATGAGAAGCTGCGCCGCAAGCTTTCTTTGCTGTACCAAGAGCAGCCTTTGCGGCAATCTTAAGAACAGCAGCTTTGATTGAATTCTTCATTTTGTTTCCCTCCTTCCGCTATATTTACCAAGCAGCATTAAGTTTGCTACAAAGAACAATGTCAATGCCACTATATGATAAAGCTCACTGTCGAAACTGTAAAACAGAAACATGACAGTCAGCCAAACCACCATAAGAATAATTGATATTATCTTACATCTTTTTTTGTCATTAGAAGTCAGTCTTTTGTTTGGATTTTCAACCGGCGCAAAAGCACATACAATTATCAAGCTATAAAGATATACTACGAACCAATAATAGCTTTCAATATTGTGTAATACCAATTCTATGACAAGATGTGTTTGTCTGCTGAGGACTGTTTGAATTGATGACCTAATGCATACTATCGGAAAACAAACAAGCCGATTTGAATAAAAAAGGTGTCAAAATAACTCAACACTCCTGTTCCATTCACCCTCTGCCTTTTCAAATGTGCATATTATATCGACCGGTTTTAGATCGATATCGCCAACATTTCCGACTGATGTTCTGATTACGATTTTATCCACGGCTTCGGAAACAAGATACATTGGGTAAAGCTGATACCAATCATCGTGATAAAGCGTCGTTCCGTCGCTTTCGTACTTTATGTCGACAAGCAGCTCGGTATCTATCCCGTATTTTCGTGCAATTTCGTAAATTCTGAATATACTCAGGAAATTATCCGCCGGTTCATTGATAGGTTCATCGGTTTTTTTCAGGGTATATACAACAGGCGCAGCTGAATATTCTCCGTTTTCATTTCGCGACCACAGCGGCGAGGTCATTCCACCCCATGCCATGTAGATCGTATCTGGCTCGTCGGGGCTTATCCAAATTATTGCGCTACCGCTGTCGCTTCCAATCATAAAAGCTAGCGCGTGAACTCCCGCTTCGTAAAATCCAAGCATTCGAATACCCGTTTCAGTCATGACAAACGATTTCTCAGTGTCGTCAATAACAAGGCGCTTCTGATCGGGATATTCGGGAAAGCAGAAGCTGCCTTCCCACGTGCCAAAAAAGTATTTCCGAAACAGCTCATAATCGTCTGATGACTTCCATGTGGTTTGGTCTATGCAATAAGTTCCATCCTCGTCTGCACGACAACTCAGAAGCGACAGTGCAGGTTCCTCGGCGCCGGCCGGGATGGCTTGGATTGTTTCTTCTGCCGCAGCGGTAATGCTGCTTTCTGCCGTAGGATGTTCTGTCTGTAAATAACTTTCATCGGAAACGTTTTCGCAAGCAACAACTGAGAACAAAAGAAAGACCGTCATAACGGTTGCTATTATTTTTTTCATAAACCACCTCAAATGTAATTAAAAGCTGCAAGTTATTCCGTGCCTTTGGATCAGCATGAGATATTATTGTGAACAATGGGGAAACTAATTCCTCATTGTTCACTCAACACACTTTTGATGCGGCTTGCCATGTTAAATTGTAGGGTAAACCTTTTTTTAATTATGATTCACCTAATGTTACACCTAATCATTAAAGGTGCCAATTTTCTTAGTTGCAGAATATGTTGCAAAGAAATCTGAAAGTTTTGATGGGAATGCGGTACTGTGATACGGATCAACAACATATTGAGAAGCATTACCGCCACAGCTTACATGCCACAACCAGAGCCATATATCTTGTGCTGCCATTCCATCCCTCTATGATGCCGCAATTTTTTGATTGCCTGTTCTATTATAGACTTGCGCTCCTATTGCAGTGTTGACGTATTGGCAAAATCCAACGTCCGAGTCCATTCGCCGTCTGTTTTTTCAAATGTGCAGATAACCTCAATTGGTTTCAGATCGGTATAGCCGATGTTCCCGATAGACGTTCTGAGCACGATTTTATCATCGGCTTCGGAAACAAGATACACGGGATAGAAATCATATGTCACGGTGTGGTGAAAATGCTTACCATCTATAAATCCATAATCAATATTTGTAAGCAAATCAAAATCAATCCCGTGATCACGCGCCATTTCGCGAAGCTTAAAAATGCTTAAGAAGCCGCTGGTTGGATCGTTCGCTGAAGCGTCCGTTTTGACAATGGTATACTCAAAGCTTGGGTCATCGACTAAAAGCCACCCGGACCATTCAAGTCCCATCATATACATTATGTCAGGCTCATCGGTTTCCAGCCAGAAAATCAATCCCTCAGCGTTGCTGCCCATTGAGAAAGCCAGCACCGTTTCATTCAATTGATAAAATTCTTTGAAATAATAAATGTGCTGCTGCATTCCAAAGAAGTTTTCAGAATCGTCAATAATGAAAGAGCCGTCGGGAGCATTCCATTCGCCGAAAAAGTATTGTCTGAACAGGTCATAGTTCTCGGATACCTGCCAGCCGGATATATCGACCCGAATTTTGTTTTCGCCGTCAGCGTATGCTCCGATAAGCTCGTATACGGTGTCTTTGAGGTTGATCGGTTTTTTTTCGCTTTCTGTTTCAATGTTTTTTTCATAACTCATTACGCCATCGATTTCCGTACTTTCATCTATACCGTCAGGAGCGATTGTTTCGGGGATTGTATCGGTGCTTGCCTCTGATGTGGTTTCTCCCGAAGAATTCGGAATGCTTTCTGCCGATTGTTTTATTTCACAGCCGGAAAAAGATAAGAGCATGGCTAAAGCAACACAGCTTGCGATTAATTTCTTCATATATGTATTCCTCCTGTAATTTATTTTTCGCTGACGCTATTGTGATATACATAGCGGTCTCTTCTAACCGCCAGCTTTTGTCTCAGCGAATCATCCATAAAGTCTAAAAGTCCAAGAGTACCAGCACAGGTTGGACAGCTCTGTGTCATATCCTTCATCAATGGAGGGGACATATTGCAGATATTATCCTTGTCTTCACCCCAACTTGCATAGCAATAGCCTTGTACGCCCGAAGAGCCTACTATCGTCCAATGCGTAAAGAAAGTGTTGGTTTTGCTTTCATACCGACTGGAGTCGGCATCGTCAATAAAATCCGCATCGCCGAAACGCTTGTACTCTATACATTTATACAGAATATTGTTGCTTTGGCAGTATTTGGCTTTATCTTGCCAACAATCTTTGGGATTTTTGGTGATAAGCATAACATCACAATTTTTCGGAGGTGTGGATAGCCTAATTTGTTTGTGCCACCCCGCAAGACGAATGAATGTGTCTGTTTTCGGTATAGGCATTGTGCCATTCGTCCTTATTATTCCATAATAGCCTAATCTTGATAGCTCTTGAACCAATTCGGATATGCCTGGATATAACCCAGGCTCACCGCCGCTTATTTCCAGAAACCATTCATAAGGGTTGGTATACTTTGCCATCCATTGAAATATAATTTCATTATTAAGCCGATTATGTTCGGTATCATCAATGGGATATGTCCATTCTTTATTGGGACAATGTTCACAGCTTAGATTGCATGAAGATATAGGATTTAAGGTTAATAAATTCATATTACTATCTCCTTATCGAACTCCTTTCTTGTGACACCGCTTAATATTCTTTGCTAAAGTTGCGTTAAATTTTGACCTTCTTTTCCGTGCTGTAAATGGTTATGGTTTCAACGTTGCCAGACGAGCTTGTAAGCGTAAAAGTGGATTCTAATCGGTAAGTTCCGCTTTCAAGTCCGCCCTTGGTGGTTGACAGCATAATCGTGTTTGTATTTACGGTCTTTTCATTCGTCGTATTTTCGACATTATCCCATATCCAAAACCATCCACTGTACTTTTGCAGAGTATGCGTAACAGTTATGCTTACGCAGTCATCACCTTTTGCACTGCTTTCACACGTCGCACTTGTTCCACGTATGGTCAAAACAGAACTCGGGTTTTGTGCTATCTCATAAGCAGGGACAATTTCATCGGATATGTACAGATTGTTTTCTTCCGCATAAGCCGTAAAACAAAGACATGTACACAAGCAAACCGTCACCATAAGCACCGACAAGATTTTTTTTAGACACATCGGAATTCCCTCCTTTCAGCATTTTTTGAGGATTTATCCCTCCATAATGCAAATCGAATTTTATAGCTTTTTGTGAACAAGAAATTTCATTTTTCTAAAACTTTGGCACTTTTCGCCAAGTTTATTACTTCCGATTTGGGCAAATCAGCCCATATTTCCAAGATATAATCTCCGTTATCCCAAGCAGTTATGTAGTCTATCTTACCCTCAAGACCTATTCCTTTATGCTCGACTATTGAAATTTCTTCAAGGTCAGAATACTCGGTATTAAAGTGTGGTTCAAAAGCTGTTTTTATTGATTGATGAAAAGTAATAGTTTTTCCTGCTGTGCTGTTGATATATGAAGTATATACACTGGTATCGCTTATGCTTTCCTCCAGTAATTCAAAATCGCTTGGAAGTTCGGATAAATAATATACTTCCTCAATCTTCTGCGGGCAGTCCGTGAGGGTGATTGGGAAAAGCTGTGTATTGTCAATATAGACATCCGTCTTGAAACCACCGAGAAAGTATACGATTGCTGAGCAGCCCACTAAAACAGCCAGGAAAATCAACATTAACATAATAAAAACCGTTTTTCTGTTCCACCTGAAATGTGATACTACGCTTCTATTGTGCATAATATCGCTATGTAAAAATGCGGTTTGCTTTTCATAAGCCTTGAAAATTCGCTTCATTGTACGATTGTTCTTCCGGGAAAAAATGTGTTCGGGGACATTTTCATACTGTGCAAACTCGACGTCATGCGCCGCGACTAAAATTTCGTCCAATGTTATTTCGTTCATTTTTTATTCCTTTCCGCAAAATCCTTGATTGCTTTTCTTGCATTTGAAACTCTTTTTCGAGCCAAATTCTCTGAAATGCCAAGAATTTTGGATATTTCAGAGTAGGTCAGCTTTTCATGAATATACATAAAAAGCGCTTGTCGTTGGCTTTCGGGAAGAGCAAGAACAAACCGTACAAGTTCGTCCGCAGAAGCGTCTGTAATGTATTTTTCTTCTGGAGAAATCGTATCGCTCATTATATTATCGTCAATATCATCAATCGAAACAGCATTGATTTTATGGTTCCTATTAAAATTATCTACTGAAACATGTCTAACAATACCGTCAACAAAACGCACCCGTTCCTGATCTGACATTTCAAAAAATTTGTTTGGATTATTCGCTACTCGCAGGAAAGCTTCCTGTACAGCGTTCTCAGCTTCTTCAGAATTATGTAGCTTTGAGTATGCTATGCTGAAAAAGCGATTTTTATATTGTTCGTAACATGTAGCAAGTTCATTCCTTTGTTTGTCATTCTCAAGCACAGCAAGCGCAGCTTGAATCATTGCAATCCCTCCATTCCAGTTGTATAAATTATAACACTTCTTCTATTGAAATACAAGGAGGTTTTGTGTGTTCATTTTTTATTCATGTACATTATATTTTGCAATAGGTGTAAACACTATTAGAGGAATGGCAAGAGAAATGGTATTTTTCTAATAGTGAACATATATACGTTAAAATTATGTAGTGGAGTGTTAAGAATGATAAACGGCTTAGACGAACGATTGAAACTTTTGCAAGAAAAATATGGATATTCTCAAGTAACCATTGCAAAACGATAAAAAATATCTCTCAGGATATGAAAGTGGAGAAAAATCTCAAAGTCTTGAAATTCTTATTGCAATATCTGATATTTGTATTTGTAGCACTGATATTGTCAATATAGCTTTACACATTTCACTCAAAAATTTTGAGCAGCAGTGCAATGGAATAAATATCCACTCCGCTACACTGCGTGGATATTTATTCCATTGTGGCGGCCGCCGATTTGCCTGTCTTATCCGAGTAATATCTGCGGCGCTTCTCTGCCGGAGGCATTCCGCCTATCGACGAGCATATCCGGCGGTTATTACAATAGCTCATGTAGTAGCGCCAGATCATTGTTTTCAGCTGTTCTGTCGTGTAATCCGTACTTTTTCTGCCACGACTGTAAAACAGCTCGTTCTTCATTCGCGCCCACATACTTTCGCAGCGGGCGTTGTCATGACATCTGCCTCCGGCGCTGTTCATGCTCTGCTTTACTCCATACTCGTTCAGCGCAGCTCTGTATGAAGCGCTTGTGTACTGGCTTCCACGGTCGGAGTGGAGTACCGCACCGCAAAATTCGGGATACGTTGCTGCTGTATTTTCGACAGTTGAAGTGCACAGTTCGGCTCTCATATTGTCGTCCATTGACAGCCCGATTGCGGTCAGGTCGTAACAATCAAATATCGCCGACACATATAACTTGCCATTTTTAGCTTTGACTTCCGTGATGTCCGTTACACATTTGCTGAAAGGCTTGTCGGCTTTAAAATCACGTTTCAGCAGGTCGTCTGACTTTCTTGCTTCACGATCCGACTTCGTGATTCCATTCGGTTTTCGGTTTGGTCTGTGCGTTATTCCGATGGCTGTCATCACGCGGTATACCGTGGTTTCACTTG
>ERZ779865.68-NODE-68-length-92791-cov-7.205670_pt1 | contig 92791 bp, 79 predicted proteins | sample MGYA00433088_ERZ779865 | MGnify/ENA primary metagenome ERZ779865 (study PRJEB29588, sample SAMEA2151703) | human gut metagenome | biome: human gut; feature: human-associated habitat; material: faeces | place: Denmark | collected 2008/2010 ... | reverse complement strand
GAGAATTGCGAAGCAATTCTTGGAGGGCAAAACGCTGGTTTTGCCCTTTTTTATTAACAGGAAACGTGCAGTTTTTGTAAAGACGTTTTATTCTAATATATGGAAAAGGGGGATTTTCAGATGAAGTATTGGAGAAGAAAGCAGTTTTTGGCAGTGCTCATGGTATTTTCTTTGATCGGGACGGCAGGATGCGGCAGAGTATCGGGAACCGGCCCAAATGGCAGAGGCGTGGAGGAGAAGGAGTCTGTGGTTCCGGAGGAAAACGGAGGTAAAGCAACGCCAGTGAATTCTTCAGAGAGTGAAGGAGGGACAGACACCCGTGTAAATGATGAAGATGAAATCACGGAATCCGATTTCAAAAAGCAGTATCAGTCTTACTGCGAGGCGTCGATTTCGAAATTCCTACAGTTAAATTGGGGAGAGAATCCCGGACAGGGAACCGTATTGTACTCTCCGGTAAATCTTTATATGGCATTGGGAATGCTGTCGGAGATGGGAGATGGAGAGACGAGACTACAGTTACAGGACGGCTTAAGCGGCCTGGATGAGGAGGCGGCAGTGAAGAATCATATGTGTGTTTCTTCTGAGGAGCAGCAGCGAAAAGGAAATGGAAGGCAGACTATGATACGGCAGACTTCTCAATGGCTGTACGGCAAAGCAGCCTCCGGTGTCTGCTCATTTGGAAATTCAGTCTGGTTCAGCGACCGGTATGATTTTTCTGACCGGATAAAGGATATTCTGGAGAACAACTATGATGCAAAATATGACTCTGGCAGAATGGGAGATCCGGCTTTTGATGAAAAGATACAGAAGTGGCTGGATCATCAGACAGGAGGAAAGCTTCGGAAGAAGATTTCTTCCAACATAAAAACAAAGCCGGATATGGCAATGCTGCTTTTGTCTGCTGCTAATTTTAAGGATGAATGGGAGGAACCCATATTTGACCGGAAAGATACAGGAAAGGATACATTTTATGGACGTAATTATTATACCTGCGGAAATACCACTGAGGAGGAAAAGCTGGATAAGGTGACATGTGATTTTATGAATACTTCCTGGAATGGTCTTTGTGTAGAGAACAAACACTTTCAGGCAGTATCTATCCCTATGAAGAATACACGGATGACACTGGTGCTCCCAAGGAAAGGGATATCTTTTGATAAGGTGAGCAGTACAGAGCGTATAAAAGAAATTATAGAGCTGTGTGATCCGGAGAGTTCAAAATGGAAGCAGGGTCTTGTAAAGCTGTCTCTGCCGAAGCTCCAATTTCAGTCGGATCTGGACCTTATCCCGATGCTGCAGGAAATGGGGATTAAGGATGCTTTTCAGGTGGAAAAGGCAGACTTTGGACGTGTCTGGAAGGAGAAAGCTCCGGAGACATCGGTACCGGATCTCTATGTGAGCAAGGCGAGACAGGCGGGGGCGGTAAAGGTTGACGAGAATGGCTGTAGTGTGGCATCCTATACAGAGATTGCAATAACGGAATCCATGATGATTCCCGATATACAGATGACAATGAAGTGCAACCGGCCATTTATTATTATCGTGTCGGATGAAAAGGGGATTCCATTGTTTGTTGGGGCAGTGAGCCGGATTGAGTGACCGGAGTTATAAGGAATGACTGGTCAGAATCTATGGTATATTACAGAACATAAGGTCAGAGGATAGCGTTTGGGCGAAACATTATACAGGAAGGGGGGATGCGCAGATATGGAGAAACGTATGGAAGATGAAAAGATCATACAGCTGATCTGGGACAGAGAAGAGCAGGGGCTTAGGGAATTATCTGATAAATATAATAACTACTGTCATAGTATATCATATCGGATTGTCCATGATGAAGAGGATGCCATGGAGTGTGTTAACGATACGTGGTTTCGGACATGGAATGCCATCCCGCCGAAACGGCCGGCAGTATTGCCCGGTTTTCTGGCAAAGATTGTTCGAAATCTGTCGTTAAATAGATACAGACATATGCATACAGAACGAAGAGGGGGAAATAGTGTGGATATTGCTCTGGAAGAATTACAGGAATGTGTCTCCGATGGCAGGACAGTGGAGGAACAGATAGAACTTCGGGAATTATCAACAAGTATTGCGAGATTTTTAAACCGGCAGTCTGAGAGAAACCGGGCGATATTTCTGCAAAGATATTTCTATATGATGCAGACGAAGGAAATCGCAGAAAAGCTTGGAATAAGGGAAGGGACTGTGAGATCAATACTCAGCCGGATGCGTAAAGATCTGAGGGGATGGCTGGAGAAGGAGGCGGTTTATCTGTGAAGAAACAGGATAGAGATAAAAGGGCAGAGCAGATTGCAGATGCCATTGGAGAGTTGCCGGAACAGATGATCTGTGATGCTTTGGAGTTTGAAAAAATAAGGAGGAAACAGAAACGGAAACGGAGACATCGCATAGAGGCTTTCGGTGGTCTGGTGGCGGCAGCAGTCATATGTATTATTGTACTGTATGGAAGTGATCACACATTGATACCAGGACGGACGGCAGATATAGATAAGACAGAAGAAAAGACTGCGTTAAAAGCCTCTGATCAGATGCAGTCTGCCTCACAGGAGGAGCTGGATATCTGGTGCATGGCTTCCGGACCGGAAGATGAAGTAACCGTATATTCTGATTGTCAGGATGAAAGCTCTGATGAAAATGCAGATGTGAAAAAAGAGAGAGGTACAGATAATCAGAAAGAAAGCCGGGGAGAGTCTAAAGATAAAGAGACAGCTCCGATGCCGGAAAAGAATACATCGGATAATGATCCGGTTTCTGCCGGAGAACAGCTTCAGGCAGGAGAAAGACAGCTTCTCTATACCAATATTATAGGCAAAGGGGAGAATAAAAAGGTACAGTTTACATTACAGTTTGGGGAAACAGATAACCGGATCAGCTATACATTAAAGGCTTCCGGGTTATCTATGGAGCTGATCGCAGAAAATGATAAAGAACAAAAGAAGATTATATTACATGGAAATAAGAAATCAAAGATAACCTGCGTATCCGGTACGCAGATTGGCTGCTCACTTCGATCTGCAGATATAACGGATAAAACAGTATCGCCATCTATTTCTGTTTCAAAGAAAAACAATAAGACAGGGGAGAGGATAAAAGGGGAGATAAAAGTGGAACAAAGAGGCGGAAAGTATTATTTGTATTTGACGGAGAAGTAATGGTAATCCCGGAAATTTTCCGATAAAATATGCGTTGTTTTCTGTAAAGCAAGTAAAAGCTTCCCGTATCCAGGTTTGGAATAGGGGAAGCTTTTTGTCAGATAATATAAAACCAGGTCTCATCAGGATCGACAGGTTCGTTGACTGTCTTCTTACCCTGGTGATATTTTAATTCCTGATTCTTGATATTTACCTTTGTTCCGGCAGGGATAGAGGTTGTGATAAAGACATTACTTCCAATCACGCAGTTTTCGCCGATAATGCTGTCTCCACCCAAAATAGAGGCACCGGCGTAGATGGTGACATTATCGCCGATCGTAGGGTGGCGTTTCTTGCCTTGCAGCTTCTGGCCGCCGCGGGTAGAAAGAGCTCCCAGCGTAACACCCTGATAAATTTTGACATTATTTCCTATGGTTGTAGTCTCTCCGACAACAATGCCGGTTCCGTGATCAATAAAGAAATATTCGCCAATCGTGGCACCCGGATGAATGTCAATGCCGGTGGTGCTGTGTGCGTATTCTGTCATAATACGTGGGATCAGAGGCACATTTAACAGGAACAGCTCATGGGCGAGACGGTTAATGGTGATTGCCTGAAGTCCCGGATAAGACAGGATTACCTCTTCTTTGGAGTAGGCGGCAGGATCGCCGTCGAAAGCAGCCTGCAGATCCGTCTCCAAAAGGGCGCGTATCTTTGGTAATGTGTGGAAAAAATCCACGGTCAGACGTTGTGCTTCTACATGAAGCTCACAATCATCTGCATTCTCGTAGTTTGGAGAATATTTTAACGCCAGTTCGATCTGTTTATTCAGACGAAACAGTGTATCCTCGATCAAAACGCGGGTGCTGTTTTCCATGATATATATTTTGTGGGAGGTATCCCGGAAATATCCCGGATACATAATCTTCATCAGGTTGTCAATGATCTTGATGATCACAAAACGATCCGGCTGGGTAAATAGTTTCATTTTGTCGATGGAACGATCATGGGTGTAGTCCTTTAATATGGTATCAACAATGTCATTTACGTTATTTTCAATAATTTTATCCATTTGAGTCCTCGTTTCTGTGTATGAGATCCGAAAGTGGTCTTACACGTTTTATTTAAAATATATATTTGGTTTTCCAATTTATGATGCGGGAAGTTTGAGTTTATTGCTGTAATACTTATAGTTTGATCTGGTCCAGATCCTTCATCCACATTGCCACGGAAGCATCGCTGGGCATGCGCCAGTCGCCTCGCGGAGAAAGAGCGACACTTCCGACCTTCGGACCGTCCGGAAGACAGGAACGCTTGAACTGCTGGGAGAAAAATCTCCAGTAGAAGGTGCGGAGCCATTTGTAGATCGTATCCTTATCGTAAGCCCCCCGGAAGGTATAACAGGCGAGACGATAGATTTTGGAAGGAGTGTAACCAAAACGCATCATATAATAGAGATAAAAGTCATGCAGCTCGTATGGACCTACCAGATCCTCTGTTTTTTGTGAGATTTCTCCATCCTTTGGAGGGAGAAGCTCCGGGCTGACCGGGGTATCCAGAATATCAAGCAGCACGGCACGGAGTTCCTCGTCATCGGTGGTTTCAGCGTAATATAGAACGAGATAGCGTACCAGCATTTTCGGAATGGAGCAGTTGACGCCGTACATAGACATATGATCTCCGTTATAGGTTGCCCAGCCGAGAGCCAGTTCTGACATGTCTCCGGTACCGATCACCATACCGTTTGCCTGATTGGCGATGTTCATAAGGATCAGGGTGCGCTGGCGTGCCTGGGAGTTCTCGTAGGTAACGTCATGAACCTCCGGATCGTGACCGATATCGCGAAAATGCAGATTTACCGCTTCGTGAATTGGGATTTCCTGCAGGGAAGCTCCAAGCTTTTCTGTCAGTGTACAGGCATTTTTCATGGTACGGTCTGTGGTTCCAAAGCACGGCATGGTAATAGCTTTGATGCCGGTACGATCGAGTCCTAAAAGGTCAAATGCCCGTGCAGTGACAAGAAGTGCCAGTGTCGAGTCAAGACCACCGGATATGCCAAGAACAGCACTTTTACAGTGGGTGTGAGCCAGACGTTTTTTCAGTCCCATTGCCTGGATATTAAAAATTTCGTTACAGCGGCGGTCACGGTCTGCTTTGGCACTTGGAACAAACGGGGTGCGGGAGTAGAAGCGTGTCAGCTTTGTTTTATTCAGATTCCGGAAGGAAAAGTGACATACTTTGTAACCGGCCTGGGCAGGCGGTGTGATCTCGAAAGTTCCCATACGGCGGCGTTCACTTACAAGACGCCCAAGATCCAGCTCAGACATCGTCATTTCATTATGAAAGCGTTCAGACTGTGACAGGATACTGCCGTTTTCTGCAATCAGATTATGACCTGCAAAAACAAGATCTGTTGAGGATTCTCCCTCTCCGGCATCTGCATAAATATATCCGCAGATCAGGCGCGCAGACTGGTTACTTACCAGTTCACGGCGGTAAATTTCCTTGCCGGTGGTTTCGTCACTGGCTGAAAGATTTGCAATCACCGTAGCCGACGCCAGGGCATGATGGCATGATGGAGGAATCGGCATCCATAGATCCTCGCAGATATCAATGCCGAGGACAAAGTCCGGCAGATTGTCCGCTGCAAACAGAAGCTTTGCCCCGAAAGGAATCTGTCTGCCATGGGCACCCAGAACGGGAATGTCTACAGCCTCATTTTCGGCAGGTGCCGGTGCAAAATGTCTGGCTTCATAAAACTCGGAGTAGTTTGGAATGTGCTGTTTTGGCACAAGTCCCAGAACCTCTCCCTGATAAATCACAGCCGCAATATTATACAGCCGGGCATTAAAAAGGAAAGGAAGTCCCACAACGATCAGCATGTCATGGGTCCGGGACGCAGAACGGATCTGTTCCAGACCCTCCAGACAGCCCTCCAGAAGGATATTTTGCAGAAAGAGATCATTACAGGTATATCCTGAGATACAAAGCTCCGGGAAGACCAGAAGCCGGACATCTTCTTTTCCGGCAAGCCCAATGCATTGAATGATCTGCTCTGTGTTGTAGGCAGTATTACCGACTTCGATATCCGGTGTGACTGCTGCGACCTTGATAAATCCATCTTTCATAAGAATGTCATCCTTTCCTGAATAAATAAACGATTATTACTAATTATACCCAAAAGAGCGGAAAAAGCAATCACTGTCCAACGGGAAGGCGAAATTGGATGGCGGGTGGAACGGACGGGGGAAGTAGGTGTTTTCCACAGGAGAGAATTGTGTTATGATAATGCTGTTGTTTTGCAAATAATGTGCCTGTGGACTAAGGTTTGCAGGCAGAGAAAGAAATGTAGGAATATGATGGATATTTTATATCAGTTATTTTATACCGTATTTTCCATGAGCTGTATGGCTCTGGTACTGCTTCCGGTGGTGTTGCTTTTCCGGTTTGTATTTCGTGGACATTCCGGCAAAATCACTATGGCTTTATGGGGAATCTTGTTTTTGCGGGCGGTCTGTCCGTTGGGAATGAGCAGCCCGGTTTGCCTGTATGATCCGTGGAACCGGCAGTTTCATACTTTACTGCGTTCGCTGGGGTTAGAGATTTCACCGGATCAGGGACTGTTGACCGGCTGGAGATATGTATTTCAAGGGAATATCAGCGCATCAGCCACCTATCGGAGCTGTGTGTTGATCTGGCTTGGTGGAATGGTGCTTTTACTTGTTGGGACCACAGGAAAGCAGCTGCGGCTTGAGCGAAAGCTGAAACAGCATTCCCGGTGTCTGTTTGACAGGGTCTATCAGTCCGGACTACTTGCATTTCCGGCCAGAACAGGGATTGTTAAAGGCAGGATCTATCTGCCGGATGGACTTCTGGCAAAGGAAATGAAGGACATTATAGCATATGAACAGCTCCGGAAGCGGAGGAGAGACGATCTGTGGAGAAGATTTGCTTTTCTGGTATGTTGTATTCACTGGTGGAATCCGGGAATATGGCTGGCGTATTATCTGTTCTGGCGCGACCAGAATATGGCATGTGATGCAGTGTTTGTCCAAAAAACAGGAATGGAACCGGCTCAGTGTGCGCAGGTGCTGGCAAACATGAAAAAGGATAAGGAACGACAAATATCATTTTCTTTGGAGAGCGGTTATGAGGGAGACTTGTTCCGCCGGGCGGAAAATCTGTTATATCTGAAAAAAAGACCGTTATGGCAGAATGGTGTGGCGGCATTTCTTGTGACATTATTCGTTTTCTGGGCATTTGCTTTGTCAGCTTTTCATAGTGGAAAGGGAAATGATCAACCTCCGAAGAAGCTTTTTGACAGTGCACAGAAAAGGAGTGTGGCGGACCGTGTCATTGCGGGCTGCGATGTACAGGTGTCCAGTGGGAGCGCTGTACGTCTGTCTCTTGTTGTATCGAAGGGAACATATCAGAAAGGAGAAGGCTACCGGGGTACCTGTCAGCTTCAGCTGAATGGCACACAGGGGAAACAGACAGTGTCCCTTGATCTGAATAAAATATTTTCTGACAGAGAGACTCTGTATTTTAATGAAAATGTTTCTTTGGAAACTGCAGATTATAATGAGGATGGCAATCCGGAGCTTGCGGTTGGACAAAAGGCGGCAGCAAAGGGAAAAACGGGATACGATTTTTATATTATTGATATCAGGAAGAATGATCTGGAGGTCGTCAGTCCGGCGATTCATTTTGAGCACGTTACAGCATTGCAGGAAGGCTCTATGGTGTTGTCCTATGTGCAGGGGGCCGGAGGAGTCATTACGGTTACGGAGAATGATCAGACGATTTATTATGTCTGGAACACGCAGACAGAGCGGTATGAGCAGCAGGAGATGACCGAGGAACAGCTGGAAAAGCGACGTAGCGAGAAAAGTGCAGGCACGCAGAAAGCGCAGACACGATATTCGCTCACGGATGATAAAGGCAGGGAAGTGATGGATGTGGCTGTGAGTGAGCAGGAAAATGGAGGGCTGTCCGTGAAAAAGCTTCGGATCAATCCGGATGGACTGGATCAGAGAACCGGGACAAAAACCATGACAGATGTGGAGGGCTATTATCTGGATCTGCAGTGGGCTCCGGCCGATAAAGATCAGAAGAGATATGCGCTGCTTACTTATAATGGAACCAACGGCAGAACTTTTTCTCTGTACGATATAAAAGAACAAAGGCTGTGTTACCGTCCGCAAAATGGTAATGAAGCATTGCAAAAGATTTTTCGGAAATATGGTGCTTCCGATGATATTACCTTTGAAAAAAACGGAGCCGTGGTATATTCCCTGATGGAGATTGATGATAACGATACATTAAAGGTGAACTTCGCAGCCAGCGCAAAGGATGATGTGGCAGTTAAGGGAACATATCTGTACAGTCTGTCATCGGGAGAAGAAACATCTCTGCAGTACAGTCGTGAATAATGACAGATAAAAAGAATCTTTGGGCAGACTTATGGACTGTCGCCAAACTCATTCTTGCAGAGATACGGTATATGCGGTATATTAAATATAAATATATTGATATGAAGAGGAGGTGTTTCCGTGGTTACAAGATCAGCGGAGTTATTTAGTGAGGCGCCTCGATGCACACAGTGTGGGAGAATTCTTCCTGATGTTTATGAGGAGGATGATATCTGCCCGGTCTGCAAGGAAGCAAACCTGTTTGCAGAGGTAAAGGATTTTATACGGGAGAATGATGTTCGGGAAATGGACGTGGCGGAGCATTTTGATATCCCGGTATCAAAGGTGAGAAAGTGGATCAGAGAAGGCCGGATACAGTACAAGGGAGAAGCAGGACAGTCCATATCCGGTGTTCATTGTCAGATTTGTGGAAAACCCATCGAATTTGGTACATTATGCCCGGAATGTCATAGAATGCAGGGATTGCAGATCGTAGCGAAGCAGTATGCAGAGCAGAAGTCAGAGATGCGTTTCTTTAATAAAAACAAATAATCGGGCGGGGTTCAGACTGTATTCGGGGACAGGCTGCACCAGGCAGATTTTAATCCTGCAATAGTACAAAAAAGACAACGGGAATTGTGATCAGGGCGAGAAAATTGGAGATCAGAGCCATGGATGCACCGATTGTCGTGTCGCTGTCGTAGGCGGCCGGAATCACAATGGTATTTAAGCCCAGCGGCATGGCATAGGCGCAGATCAATACATGACGGATATCCGGAGCCAGCCGGATCAACCGGGCAAGCAGAGCAAAGAGAACAGGCATAAAGAGCAGCCGGTAAAGAGCGACGACATAGATTTTTCCGGCAGAAAGCAGGCTACGCAGAGGATAACCGCTGATGATAAAACCTGTAAGGATCATAGCGACAGGAGCCATACAGGCACTTCCGGAAGCAATGACGGCGGGAAGCGGTGCCGGCAGAGGAAACTGCGTGATACCAAGGAGCACTCCGAGTATGGAGGCGAGATTGATGGGACCAAACCATTTTTGCCGCCAGGATAATTCGCTGTTATCCGGCATCAGCCAGGAAATACCGATACTGTTCAAAAACAGATTGATCGGCAGGGTAAACATCAGATAGTCAAAAAGAATATCGTTTCCAAAGATGCCTTCCACGACGGCATTCCCCATAAAAGCAATATTTGCGACCACAAAAGAGTAGCGGTAGATACCGCGCTCTTCTTTTTTTGCGGCGAAAAACGGAGTCAGAAGTAAAGACAGACCAAGGGCGATAGACAGGGAAAGGAGGCTGTAAAGCAGAAAGGACATTTCTTCTTTCGCAGCACATATCCCAGAAGCATAAATAAAAACATATAAAGCATTTGTTGAAATGCGGATAAAAATACGTCCATAACACACCATCCATATTTTAATTCTTTTTTAATCTAAAAATAGTATGGTAGATATTGAAAAATTCATACGGACAAATTATCAAAAAAATGACATAAATTTCCAACATTTATGCCATTTTTACAGATTAATATCATATCGTTGACACGATAGAAGAGGAGTACACAGCAATGGATCACAGAAAAATTTTATATCTACATATAGGAATGCCAAAGACGGGGACAAGTTCTCTGCAGGTGTTTTTAATGCAAAATGAAGAGGCGCTGGCGCAGTATGGAGTCGCATATCCTATGATGCCGGGAAGATATCCGATGATTTCACCAAGCCGAAATGCCCATTTTCTGATTGGAAAGCTTACGGATGAGCAGGGGCGGGAGGATCCGGCGCAGACAGAAAATATGATAAAAAAATCCTTTGAACTGCTGGATCAGACCTTTAAAAAAGCAGATAAGGTGATTCTCAGTGATGAGGCAATCTGGAATGTATATAAGCCGGATAAGCCGGACTGTCTGCGATTGATACGGACATTTTGTGAAGAAAGAAATATAGAAATTAAATTGATCGTTTATCTGCGCCGCCAGGATTATTATCTGGAGTCGTACTGGAAACAGCAGATTCGTAAACGCGGCGTGACATGGACATGGAAAAAGATGGTAAAAAAGACGCCAAAATATATTGTCCTGAATTATTATGAGCATCTCAAAGAACTGGCAGAAGAAATAGACCGTAAAAATATGATTGTTCAGTCCTATCATGAAGAAAATTTTGATCTGTGCGTTGAATTTCTGCATCTCCTTGGTATCCGGCATACGGAAATATTTCAACCGTTAGAGACAAAGGCAAATCTCAGTCTGAATAATAATTATGCGGAGATCAAACGGATTTTGAATCGTATTCTTTCAGAGGATCCGGAGCAATGGGGACGGGAGCAGAAATGGCTGGGAAAAATTGTGGTGGATTGTTCCAGAGAAGAAAAAAGGCAGTATGAAAGTTCTATGTTTTCCACAGAAGATCGTCAGAAATATATGGAGAATTTTCGGGAGATCAATCACCGGATTGCTCAGGAATATCTGGGATGTGAAGATCTTTTTGAAGAAAATGAGGAAAAGAACCGGACGCTTCCCAAGTGGACACCGGACAATTCCTTTCAATATGAGGATACGGTTCTTTTCTTTGGCAAGGCATTGCTGGATATGAAAAGAGAGCTGGAGCTGCAGCGTGCAGAAGTAAAACAGCTGGAAGCAGGAAAAAGAGGCGTTGTACGGAAGGTTGTTGATAAATGCCGCACGATAGTACGATAAAAAGGAAACGGCGGCAGGCCGATAACAAAGAATGAAAATCCCTGCGTTGACAAGCAGGGATTTTCTGCTTATTATTAGTAGGTAGCTTTAGGAGTATATAATCGAAATAGAAAGATCGGTATATGATATGATAATCATTGAAGAGACGGAAGAAGATAAGAATAGAGCCGCATTGCTGGACGAGGATTCCTTTGAGGATGAGGAACTGACCACGGAGGAAGCAAAATACCGCAGCGCAAAAGATCTGAGAGATTCGCTGGAGTGTGTGGAACGGTATGAGCAAGGTGTCAGAACATTGTTAGATGCAGCAGCGCTGTTTGATGAGATTGACGACTATGAGGACAGTGCCAGACTTGCGGAGAAATGCCGCAAAAAGGCGAAAGACTATGAGAAAAAGGGTATGGAAAAGGCTTATCAGCAGGCAGTAAAGCTTTGTAGGGAGGCAGTAACCAAAATGGATTACCGTACAGCGATCACGGAGCTGGAGCGTTTTCCTCAGTATAAGGATAGTAGGGAACGGATTGAAGCCTGCAAAAAGGAGATCGTTCGTCTGGAGACAAAGGCTGCGTGGAAGAACCGGATCATTGCGCTTGTTGTTATTGCGGTAATGGCACTTTGTATCTGGGGCGTTTTCTCTTTACTCTTATAAATTTGAAGTATACACAAGTGAGGAAGGATAAATTATGTATTATGTACTAAAAGATATATTGACAACCAATCAAATTGCTATGCTGGGAGTTCTGGTTGCATTTATACTGACATTTTTGATGCTGAAGTTTCCGTTTCCGTTTCTGCCGAAGGATCAGGGACGTGCTTTCGCAGTAAATGGAGCACTTTCCAAAGGAAAGCTTCGTGGTGTGGGATTGACCTTTGTTTGTGCATTTATTGTATGTTCTCTTTTATTTTTACCAATTACCAGAGAATATGTTATTTATTGTATTCTCCTGTTTGCTATGATGCTCAGCGGTTATCTGGATGATGCTTCTGACAAGCCATGGAACGATTACAAAAAGGGAGCCATTGATCTGATTCTTTCACTGGTGGCAATGTGGACCTTTGTTTCCAACAATTCTACAGATATTATGTTGTTTGGCAGCACCATTTCCATTCCGGTTCCTGTTTATTTCATTTTGGGAGTCGTTTTACTGTGGGTATCGGTCAATGTCACAAATTGTACGGATGGTGTCGATGGGCTTTGTGCCAGTCTCTGTATGGTCGTGCTGGGCGGTTTTACAGTGATCTTTTCCAAAGAGCTGGGACAGTATGGCATTGCAAGTCTGATGTTTATGGGTGTCCTGCTGGCATACCTGTATTTTAATTCCAAACCAAGCTCTATGCTGATGGGAGACGCCGGTTCCAGAGCACTGGGATTTTATCTTGCCGTGATCGCTATGAAATCGGGTCATCCGTTTGCATACATAATTCTTGCACTGGTGGTTATCATAGATGGAGGAATCGGACTGGTAAAGATCTTCCTGAAGAGATTCTTTAAGATTAGTATTTTGAAAAATACGCTGACCCCTCTTCACGATCACGTCCGCAAAAATAAGGAATGGTCAGACACACAGGTGGTCTTCCGGTTCTGTATTTACCAGATCGTGTTGGTGGCGGTTGCCTATATTTTTGCAGCATATCTGTAAAGAAAAGGGTGCAGAATATATTAAAATGTTGTTTTATGTGACCGGGCCGCATAAAGGGGCGGCAGAATGGAGTCAGTTATGGTAATTACAAAATATTCCCTGATCGGAGCGGTGCTTCAGATGTACCCTTCCGCAGAGAAATGCTTTAATGAAATGGGGATGCATTGTGTATCCTGCCATATGTCGCCGAGAGAGACATTGGAGCAGGCGTGTCAGGTACATTCCTGCGATGTGGATGAATTGATTCAAAAGTTAGACGAACACATTAATGGACCAGCCTGAGCAGGTCCGTTTTTTGTGTATAGAAAATGCAGAATTTGCCATTAGCTATAAAATAACAATATTAGCACAGGAAAAATCCTCTGCCAGATTATAGACCCTGCCGCTTTGCAGCCCTACAACGGTAGGACGCAGAACAGAAAGTGCGCTGTTTTTTACGACACGGGCTTTCTCGCCGTTGCTCAGCTCTACGGTAGAGTCCACCGGATACAGAATGACGCTGGAGAGAAAGCTACGCATGGCTGTGATATCCAGCTCACCGGACATGGACATGACCATCTCTACTGCTGTTCTCTGGGAAAATGCCTTTTTGTAAGGACGTTCCGTGACAAGAGCGTCATATACATCCACGACGGATAAAATCTTGGCATATGGAACGATCTTATCGCTGCCAACGCCCATGGGATAACCGGATCCGTTCATTTTTTCGTGGTGCTGAAGCACCGCAAAACAGATGCTGTCGTTGAATTCGTTTTTCTCTTTAATGATGCGGTAGCCCAACAGGGAATGCTCCTTTATTATTGCAAATTCATCATCCGTCAGACGTCCCGGTTTGTTCAGGATATTTAATGGGATCTTTGACTTACCCATGTCGTGAAGAAGTCCGGCGATGCCGATGTTGTAAACATCCTGCTGGGACATCTGCATATTTTTGGCAACGATCATAGACATGGTAGCGACGTCTACACTATGCTTGAAGGTGTATTCATCGCTTGTTTTCAGGGCACTGATATCCACGGCTATAGCAGCGTTGTCATCAATGGCGCGCATCAGATCGCTGGTGATCGTGGTCGTTGTCTGGGCGAAATGCGGATTGTTGGTATCGCTGTACAGATGTTGTATACCTTCAGAAATACGTTTTTTTACACTGACGGAAAGGCTTACCTTGGCGGGATCTGCCTCGCGGTATTTAGCAATATTGTTTTTGGCAATGGCAGAAGCAGGCTCAGCAACAGAAGAGGGATCCTCATCATCTTCTCCCTCCCGGATATACACACCATTGATATTAAGTTTTTTGAGTGCCTCGATCTGGTATTCATCCAGATAAGAGCCACGTACGATCAGGGAATGACCCCAGCTGTTTTCAATCTCCTGATCGATCCGCATCCCCTTACGGAGATCGCGGGTTCTCACAAAATATCGTTTTACCACATTCTTACCGCCTTTATGTACAAGATATACTTATAATATAGTATACAATATTTTTGAAAATAGATAAAGACCTCCGTAAAAATAAAAAAACTATCGCTTTTTGGGATGAAATTCGTTATACTTGAAAGAAGTAGTTCGGAGAAAACGTTTATCCGAACAAATTAAAATGACAGAAAGTGAGGAATACATAATATGAAGCGATGCAAAAAAGAATGGAATGAAAGCAGATCAAGATTTTTATTGACAGTGGCATTTCTGTTGTGCGCATTGATTTTTGCAAATACTACCACAGTAAATGCAGCAGTTTCGCAGGATGGTCAATATACCTATGAGCTGGATGCAGCCGGACATGCAGTGCTGACCTCTTATCTGGGACAGGATACAGAAGTGGCAGTGCCGGCAACCATGGACGGCATCAGTGTCTCTGCATTGTCAGGCACATATCAGAATCACAATAAGATCACCAAAGTAAAAATTCCGGCAGGCATCACATCAGTAAATGAAACGGCATTTGCAGGCTGCTATGGGATCAGTGCCTTTGAAGTAGATCCGGCGAATCAGAGTCTGTGCAGCGACGGAGACGGAGTGCTTCTGAGCAAGGATGGCACATTATGCGTCCGTTATCCGGTAGGAAAGCATCAGAGTTCCGGGACATACCGTATTCCGGCAAGTGTTGTGAATATCGGTGGATATGCCTTTGAAGGTTACAATACGCCAGGTATTGAAATTCCTGCAAATGTCCGCGTGATCGGTGACTACGCCTTTGCTAATACACAGAATTTTAATGGCGTCAGTGTCTGGGAGGAAGGCACACAGATCATAGGAACATACGCATTTTACAAATGCACCAATCTCCGGCTTCTGGATAAGGCAGCTTTGCCGGCATCAGTAAATAAGCTGGGAGTTTATGCTTTTGCAGAATGTTCCAATATACAGATTGATATTTCCAAATCCACAATCACAGAGATTCCGGATTATCTGTTTTATAATTGTGACAATCTTCACAATCTTACATTGCCGGTGACCGTGACAACCGTAGGAGCATACGCATTTTCTGATTGCAACAATCTGAATGAAGTAATCTTTGATGCAGCACTTCGACAGATCAAGGAAGGGGCATTTGCCCAATGTGGCAATCTTCATACCGTCAATATTCCGGAGGGAGTGACCGCGATTGAAAACAATACCTTCAACGGCTGCCAGAATTTGAATACCGTTGTGCTGCCAAGCACACTGAAAACAATTGGAGACGGAGCATTTGCAGGCTGCCGGAATATTCATTCCATCAATATTCCGGAGGGTGTCACCTACATTTCCAATACAAGCTTTGAGGGCGTGGATACATCAGCGATTGCATTGAATATAAAGGTGCAGAAAACAACTCTTAAGTCAGCAAAAAGAAAAGGAAAAAAACTGACGATCCGCTGGAAAAAGACAGAGGATGCCCAGGGCTATGTGATATATCGTTCCAAAAAGAAAAATGGCGGATACAAAAAGGTGAAGACCATTAAAAAAGCGGAAATCTGCAAATGTACCCAGAAGGTAAAAAAGCAGAAAAAGAATAAAAAATATTATTACAAAGTAAAAACCTACAAAGTGGTTCTTGGAAAGAAATATTTCAGTTCCTTTAGTAATGTAAAAGCAGTACGGTAATAGGAAAAAACAAAGCATTACTGTGTAAAGACAAAAAAGAAAGGCAGAAAAATTATGGATGGAGACTTATTTTCTTTTGGAGAAGAGGAAGAGAAGGCTTTGAAAGCACAGGAGAAGGAAGATAAACGAATATTAGAAGAGAAAGGTTTTTCGCTGTCAGATGGTGATGAACTCAAAGGGGTTGGAGAGTTTTTGCTGGATGATGTGGATGAAGATTTATGGTAAAAATAAAACTGTTTTCCGGTTTTTCGGGAAGCAGTTTTTTAGTTTTTCTCGTAATCATTTTCGTAAATAAATAGGCTTGAAACGGCGAATTTTCTTGACAAAAGCACAACATGTGCCTAATATATAAATCAGGTTATATATAATACTTATTATGATAGGAGATACGTCAGCAATGCCACCGAAGACACAAATACCAAAAGAAATGATTTTAAAGACCGGTTTGGATCTGGTGATCCGGGAAGGCTATGAAGTGATCAATATTAAACGTCTGGCAAAGGAGCTTGGCTGTTCTACGCAGCCGATTTCCTGGTCCTTTGGCAATATGGAAGCGTTTCGGGAGGAGCTCTTTCAATATGCATTAAATTATATGAATTCCAAAATGAGACCCAATGGAAAGAATCCGGCAGCGGCATTATTTTCTGTGGGGGAGACCTATGTAAATATGGCCTTTGATGAGCCAAATCTGATCCGTTATCTGCGGACGGATTCAAAGGGACTTGTCAATCTTGGCGGCATCGGAGCTGTATTTAATGAGGAGAAGAACAAATCTCTCCGGGAAGCACTTTGCCGTGTTGTGGGGATTAGCGAGGAGAAAGCCAGGGAATTTATGAATACGGTCGTGATCTATACACAGGGACTTGTGACGTTTATTATAGACGGAACGATCACGGTATCCCGTGAGGAAGCTATGCGGATGCTGGAAAATGTGGGCGTGATGCATATGGTATATGCCGGCATTCCGTTTGAAAAGGCATCTGTCCTTTTTAAGGAATGATGGATTTGTCAATTTTTTAGGGTAGTCTTACACTGCAATATTTGATACAATTATACTGATATATTCTGAAACAGAGCAGGGCGCAGTATTGTTGTACAATATTGCAGTTTTTCTTTTGTTAGAAAGTAAAATTTCTAATGAAGTAACAGGAGGGACGAAATGAAGAAAATCAAAAGAAGGGGTTTATCATGGCTTCTGGTTATGGCCATGGTATTGTCCGGTCTGGCACTGCCAAACGGACAGAAAGCAAAGGCGGCGGAGACGTCGTATGATCTGACGGTCAAGAAGGGACAGAGTCCTTTGACCATGGCAAAGAATCCGTATGGAACAGATTACATATCTGATATTCTCTTTGATGTACCGGATGTGATATCTACGAAGGATAAGGTTCAGGCTTGTAGTTCAAGGATTGAAGTGACATTAAAGATCAATAGTGTCAGCAGTGATACGGGAAGCATTCACGCTATGCTCTACACACAGGATGATGATTATGACAAATCATGGAATCAGAGCGAAGCACAGAGTGTGACGGCAGGGAAAGAAATGACACTTAGCTATGAGCTGTCCGATATGAATTGGAAGGGAACAATATTGAAAAATATTGCGATCCGTTTTGCTGATAATGCAGTGAATACATCGACCATTTCATATAAAATCAGTTCTGCAAAAGTGATTGTGGATGATTCTTCTTCCACAGGCGGTTCTGCCGGAGGCACCACAGAGGATGGTCTGGATGCCAATGCCAGAGAGGATTCCAGCCTGTATTCGGCATCATATACCGCTAAACCGGGTAATCAGTATTGGACAGAATATACATTTTCTATTACAAATCATACATCACAGGCAGTTTCTAAAGTGCAGGCAGTGATGAAGACCAGTGGAGAGCCAAAAGGCTTTAAATCTTTTGAATCGATCAATGCGGTATATAATGCGACTGTTGGCGGCGTGATCGTTTATTATGCCGGGGAGATTGCAGCAGGAGCTACAGTTAATATTAATGGAAAGATTGGCTTTGATCCTACCTCTGTCACGGTTGGTTCAGCTTATGTGCGCGCGGTAAACTGCAATCCGCCATCCGGGGAAAGCACAGAATCCGGCAAACTAAATTATAAATTGACCGGAACCACAAAAGATATTCCCGATGCACAGACGCCGGTTGGAAAGCATGGCAAGCTTCATCTGAAGAAGGTGGCAGGCTACGGAAATGCTCCGGTTATCGTGGATAAGAACGACAATCCATATCAGCTGCGGGGGGCAAGTTCCCATGGTATTCAGTGGGATGTTGGATATAATTATGTCAATAAAGGAGCTATGCAAAGTCTTCGTGACGAGTGGGGTGTCAATCTGTTCCGCATGGCATGCTATGTAACACAGGATGGTTATACGGTAGGAGCCCAGAGCAGAATGGATCAGAAGATCGAGGAGGGTGTTCAGGCAGCGAAAGAGCTGGGAATGTATGTGATCGTAGACTGGCATATTCACGCAGAAAATCCTCATACGACGAAATCCTGGGCAAAGGATTTCTTTAAGAAATATGCAACGAAATATAAAGATTATGATAATGTGATTTTTGAGATCTGTAATGAACCGACAGGTGTACAGTGGTATACAGGCGGAGGCAATGATCTGTACAGCTATTGCAAAGAGATTGCCGGTATTATCCGTGATTGCGGCAGTGATGCATTGATCGTCTGTGGAACTAATACATGGTCTCAGGATGTGGAGGATGTTGCCAAGAAGCCATTGAAGGACGATGGATTTGAAGATATTCTTTATACGTTTCATTTTTATTCCGGAAGTCACTATGCAGATAAAATGGCAAAAGTAAAGACAGCCACAGCAGATGGCACTCCGATCTTTGTGACCGAGTTTGGTATTTGTGATGCTTCAGGAAATGGTGGCTTTGACACGGCGAATGCAGATGCGTGGATTAAACTGTGTGATTCTTATAATATCAGTTATGCCTGCTGGAGTTTTTGCAATAAAGGTGAATCAGCATCTTATTTGAGTACTTCCTGCAGTAAGACCACAGGAGGATATGTAGCTTCAGATCTTGCGACTACAGGAATCTGGCTCGTCAATACATATCGTGCACATCAGGATATTGAAGAGGGGATCGATACCAAGGTGACACCAAAGCCGTCGACAAGTGCCAGCGCAAAGCCGGGTACAAGTTCAAGTGAGAAACCGTCAACAAGTGCCAGTGCGAAACCGGGGACAGATCCAGGCAGCAACCCAGAGGTCAGTTCCAATCCGGCAACGGATAAGACACCGGTACCCGGAGAATCGCAGAAACCCGGAGAGTCTGCAGGACCGGCACCGGGGAGTTCTGAGGCACCGGTACCCGGAGAGTCTGCAGGACCAGTACCGGGAAGCTCCGGGACGCCGGTACCGGATACATCATCAAAACCGGGAACTTCTCCAACACCGACAAAGAGCCAGAATGGATCTACGACATCCGGTGGCGGCAAGACGACAACAGCACCTTCCGGCAGTACGGCACAATCTCCATCTACAGAGGACGAGGATCTGACAGAGGATGGAGAGAAAATAACACTTCGTTTAGCAAAGAAAACATTAACGATCAAGTGTGGAAAGAAAAAACGTATTGTTATTAAGGTAAAAGCATCCGGCGATAAGGTGAAGCGATATAAAGTAATTGGCAGGAAAAAGATTGTCCGGGTCAATGCAAAGGGTGTTGTCGCAGCAAAGAAAAAGGGAAAAGTTACGATCAAGGTTATTATGAAGAGCGGCGCAACAGCAAAGTGTAAGATAATCGTAAAGAAGTAAAATAATAACGTAATTGCAGTATAAGCAAGTGATCTGAAGATACCTCCGGAATTTATTTCCGGAGGTATCTTTGTTAAAGAAAAAGAAACATATTATTAATGGATTATTCATTGTATTTCCGATAACCGTTTTGTATAATAATTTCGCTTTTTGGAATATTGCAATGGAGGGAAAGAAAATGTCTGCAAAAAAAAGTAAAATGAAAAATCTGACGGAAGGTTCTCCGGCCAAGCTGATCATCGGCTTCGCAATTCCTATGTTTTTGGGAATGCTGTTTCAGCAGTTTTACAGTATGGTGGACACGATGATCGTGGGAAAGTTTTTGGGATTAAAACCGTTGGCGGGGGTAGGGTCTACGGGATCTCTTAACTTTATGGTCATCGGCTTCTGCATCGGTGTGTGTAATGGTTTTGCCATACCGGTTGCACAAAAATTTGGCGCGAAGGATGAAAGTGCTTTACGTCGTTTTGTAGCAAACGCCACATGGCTTTGTGTCGGTTTTGCGGTCGTGATGACACTGGCATCGTCTGTTTTTTGCAGGGATATTCTGCTTTTTTTGCGGACGCCGGAGGATGTATTTCAGTATGCCTATTGGTATATGCTGATCATATTTCTGGGAATTCCATGTACCTTTTTATATAATTTTCTTGCGGCATTGATCCGTTCTTTGGGAGACAGCAGAACACCGGTTGTTTTTCTGGCAATTTCGTCTGTCCTGAATATTGGACTTGATTTGCTGTTTATTTTATTATTCCGCTGGGGAGTGATCGGGGCTGCACTTGCAACAGTGCTTTCACAGGGAATCTCCGGTATATGCTGTTTGTGGTATGTGGGGAAGACATTTCCAATCCTGCATGGCAGCCGAAGCGAGTGGAAGGCACAGCCCAAATATATGGTACGTCTATGTACAATCGGGATTCCTATGGGACTGCAGTATTCTATCACAGCGATCGGAACTCTTGTGATCCAGGCGGCAGTCAATGGATTTGGAGCCACTGTTATGGCAGGAGTGACCGCAGCGGGACGTTTGGGAAATTTCCTTTCCTGTCCAATAGAAGCACTTGGACAGACCATGGCACCATATGTTGGTCAGAATGTGGGAGCCGGAAAACTGGACCGGGTAGGAAAGGGGTTAAAAGCGGCATCACTGATGGGCTTTTGCGTGTCAGCAGTGCTTTTGGCGATCGTCGTTCTTTTTGGACGCAGAATGTCCGTCCTGTTTCTTGATGCGAATGAGGTTGAGGCGATGGGATATGCATATCAGTATATGACAGTCACAGCGGCCGGATATTGTCTGCTGACGCTTGTTAATACAGTGAGGTTCACCATTCAGGGAATGGGATTTTCCGGAATTGCCATTCTTGCAGGAGTGTTTGAAATGGCAGCGAGAACTCTGGCGGGAACACTCCTGGTAGCTGTTAGTGGATATTTTGGAATCTGCATGGCCAATACATTGGCATGGATCTTTGCAGATGCATTTTTAATACCGGCGTTCTTCCTTTGCCGCAGGAAGCTGGCAAAGCGGTAGAATTATATATTTACTTTCTTGAAATATATACGCAAAATGCTCCAAAACGGAGAGAATTAAAAGACCACCGTAAAGCGGTTATAAACAATACCGGTTCATGGTGGTTTTCTTTTACACTTTTTTACTGCCGAAAAACTTCCTGCGTTATGTATCCAAGCTTGAGATATTTATTTTTCTTCTTCTGTTTCTTCCTTTACGGCTTGTTTGCGCGCTTTGATTTTTGCAAATTCTATCATTTCTTTCTTATCTTCTTCGGACATTTTTTGAAAATAAAAAAGAAACTCTTTTTCCAGAGTCGAGGTAAACATATATTTTTTGCGGTTTGCCGGATTGTTATAAAATTCAAGATATTCGGAAAGTTCTGAACTGGAAGAAGTAGGCTGTGGAGCGTCGTACGAGATATCCCAGTCGATTTGTAGTGTCAGATGCATTAGATCGTCAACAGAGATGTTGTACAGTCCCGCCAGCTTATATAGGGATTCGGCATCCGGCATTCGCTTTCCTGTTTCATATGCAGGTAAAAATGTGTAAAGAAAGACCACCATGAATCGGTACTGTTTGTAACCGGTTCACGGTGGTCTTTTGAGTTTCTTAAATTAGGTGATATCTGAAAAATAATAACGAAAACTTTTGGTATTGCTATTTGGTGTGGGAAGTTTTCGTTAATAATCAGTCATATCGCTATCTAAATATTTCCGAAATTCGTCCGTTGAAATCTTTAATTGATCTGCGGCAATCTCGACAGAGATATTTCCGGATCTGCAGAGAGATACTAAGATTTTGATCTGCCCTTTAATCAGCCCCTCAGCCAGCCCTTCATTGCGTCCCTCAGCTAATCCCCTGGCGTGTCCCTCGTTGATCACCCTTGTAAGAGCATCATCCATAGTATTCACCTTCCCTTTCTGTTCCGGATCGGCAAGAATAGTCTCGTATCTGTGATCACCGCTCATCACAGCGAGAAGTTTGAGGACGGCGTCGATGTGTCTGAGAATGGTCTTGTCATGGGGAACATAGTTTTTATTTTTGCGTTTTTCGGAAAAATACCTTGCCACAACACGAAAATCACTCTGGAACATGTTGATCTGCTCATCGGTCAGCCATGCGATTTCAAAAACATGGATATGGTATTCATTGACATAAGACTCCAGACCGTCCGGAATATCCATCAGTGCCTTAAGATTTTGTGGATACTGCCATCGTTTCTCTGTGCCAAAGTATAATACTAATGTGATCACCGGAGTGATCTGCTTTGCCTTGTACTGGTTGCGGTAGTTGGCACCTTCATAGTCAATGACGCGTACTGCCATCTGCTTTTCCGGTTCTGTCTGATGCTCCAGCCCCAGCAAAGCGATCTGGATCCTGCCGTCTGTCCATGCCTTGAGGATATCGCGTTCCTGCTCATGGAGTCTGGAGTCATCTGCCTTATAATGAGATACAGTTTTGGTGGATCGCAGGGAGTCCGGATGCACCCGTCTCTCGCCGTGAAACAACAGGACATTTACAATATCTGCAAAGACGTCCTCGTAATCTGCAAGCAGCTTTTCTGAAATATCTTTCTCTCCCAAATAGTGCTCCTTTCTGTAGAAAACAGCATATCCGGGGCATGTTGGAACTCAGAATGGAGTGTGATGAAAATATTGTGCAGAACAAGTTATTTTCGTATATTTTTCCTATTATATGCCGTTTTCGGTTAAAATTCAATAACAGAATCTAAGGTGTTTTGTTCATTGAAAATAAAATGAAATTTTGAAAGGTCAGATGAAAGCTTATTGATCTATACAGATTTCAAAGCTTTCCTATCAGATTATGTTTCTGAGAATGTACGATCGTTTTCTGACTTGCAATGATTGTAACACCCTGTTAAGGGAATGTCGAGAGGAAATGCTGGTTTTTCTTGATTTCGTCATTGTATATGATTTAATGTGAAAAACAGAGACAAATATTAGCTAAAAATAGAGAATTTGCCGTTTCAGACACGGCAGAGTCATAAAAATGCCGTGTCTGAGGCGTCATGCGCTTGCTACGGGAAAGGGTATATATTATACTAATGATGTTGGGATCGAAAGATATTTTATCCCCAACTGATGTAAAGAGAGTCTGATGGAAATGTTTATAGTGACCGGAGGGATAAAGTGCAGATTACAGATAAGTTAATGAAACCATTGACAGAGGTAAAGTATCTAAATGCGGATAATGTCAGCAGATACCGTTGCATTATGCGCATTTTTTTTGATAATTATGAAAAACTTCACTATTGGCTTTATCAGGAGGATGTGTTTGAAGCATTAAAAAGAGATCCTCATTTTGGGGATTACCGGATGGAGCAATGCCAGCAGGATCTGGCGATGTTGACAGAGTGGAAAAATTTAAATACGATTCAGGATACCAGAAAAGTTGCTTCCATTGAGGAATTTAAAAACAAAAAATTTCGTTATCAAATGTCAGAATATAGCGTTGAGATTGAGCGTCTGGTGGTTCGTCTGGAGAATTTGTTTGTGGAGGGTGCTTCGCTGGAGCCGACACTTTTGGAACGTATCCGGCGGAATGTGGAACGATTCCCGGCAATGGCAGAGAAAGATACGGGGGAGGTATATACCTGGTGGATGGATCTGAATAATGATTTTGTACGGTTAAATCAGAATTATCAGGATTATATCCGGGATCTCAATAGCGTTAAAGCAGAGAAAATGATGCAGACAAAGGAATTTTTGGTATTTAAAGATCATCTAATTGATTATTTGAGGAATTTTATTAAGGGATTACAGCGAAATGTGGGGGCTATTGATGAGGAACTGCGTCTGCTTCCGGATGAAATAAAGCAACGGATTTTTGATAAGATAGTGGATTATGAATTATCGATTCCACGCATGGATGTTGAAGTTTCCCGTGGAAAAATATCAGAAAAAACGATAGGGCGTTATCAGAGTATTTATGACTGGTTTGTCCAGGAAAACGGACAGGAGAATGAAGCGGCGAAACTATTTGATGCAACAAATGATATTATACGAAGGATTACCAGATATGCGGCACAGATCAGTGAAAAGAATGCCATGGGAGCGAATCGGCGGGAAGAATACCGCAAGGTGGCAGAGATGTTTATGAAATGTAAAGATATCAGGGAGGCACATAAAATGTCCGCGATGGTCTTTGGACTGGAACAGCCGTTTCATATCAAAGGGGATCTGATCCGGGAGACCGATAGTATGAATCAAAGTGTGTATGAGGAAATGCCCCTTGATATCAAACTGAAACCGAGAGTGCGGACTTATCGGGAAAAGACAAACCGCAGTGCGATCCGGGAAAGTACAGTGGATAAGAAAGAAGCAAGAAAACGAATCCTGGAGAAGCAGAGGGAGGAAATGGAGAAGCTTCAAGCGTTGGAACAGGATGGCAGGATTGATTTCGCTAATTTGCCGGTGATTGAGCCAAGGATTCGTGAGATTTTATTAAAATGGCTTTCCAATGCGGTGGAGGACAGCACTTCGATGGCGAGAACGGAAAGTGGCAGGAGATATCTTCTGGATCGGAGCAGAGAACAGGAAAAATGTGTGATTCATTGTGAAGATGGAAATCTGACCATGCCGCATTTTCAGATTGTGTTTCAGGAGGACGTGAAGTAATGGAAGGTTTAGACACGCTTTTAAGAAAGCGATGGGTTTTGAAAAGTGAGGACAAGGAATTATATTATAAGGTTCGGGATGAACTGGGAGAAATCCGCCAGTTTGCATCTGAAAAAATGGGGTGCCAGATTGTTGAAAATGCACTTTTAGTGAAAATGGAAAAGATACCGTCTGTGGCAGAGGCTTTTATGGGGATTCAGGATTTCTCCTCACGGGAGGAATATGTGTTTATGTGTATTCTTCTTATGTTTCTGGAAGATAAAGATGCGCAGGATCAGTTTATCCTGTCACAGCTCACAGAGTACATTGCGTCGAATATGCCGGGTGAATCGGTTGACTGGACATTGTATACAAGCCGCAGACGATTGATCAGGGTTCTGCGTTATGCAGTAAAGCAGGGGATACTCCGGATCACGGATGGCAGGGAGGATGCATTTGCGGACAATGCTGAGGGAGAAGTTTTGTATGAAAATACAGGAGCATCCCGTTATTTTATGAGAAGCTTTTCAAAAGATATCATGCAGTACACAAAACCAGAGGATTTTCAGGAAAGCGACTGGTTTGATATGGATGAAGAACGAGGAATTGCGAGAAGGCACAGAGTTTATAAAAGACTTTTGTTTTCGCCGGGGATATATTTTGAAAAAGGGTCGCAGGAGGATTTTGAATATTTAAAATATTACGGACGCAGACTCTCTGACGATCTGGAACGAATATTTGACTGTCATGTCCATATTCACCGGGGGAGTGCCTATCTGTTAGCCGGAGAGGAATGCAGGATCGGAAAGGACTTTCCGGGAAATAATGTGATTTCTGATATTATGCTGCTCTGTTTTTCAGTGATCCGGGAGAGGATTATAGAGGAAAAATGGAAGATTAATGCAGACGAGACCTGTGTTGTAGACCAGCCGGATTTTGAACGTATGATCAAAGAGGTTAAGCAGCGGTTTGGCAGTGGATTTACAAAAAATTACCGGGAAATGGCGGAGGGAGAATTTGTCCGGATTGTATCAGAAGCGATGGAAATGTGGATGTTTATTGAGCGCAGATCATCGAGAGAAGTTGTGATCTATCCGGCAGCAGGCAAGATACAGGGACATTATCCGAAAGATTATATGGGAGGGCAGACAGATGAACAGCAGATGGCAGGCAAATAAAATTGGTCTTGTAAATTTTTGGTATTATGATGAGCAGGAATTTCCTTTTGCAAAGGGAAGAATGTTGCTGAGGGGTTCCAACGGATCCGGCAAATCAGTTACGATGCAGAGTGTTGTGCCACTTTTATTGGATGGTAATGCAAGTCCGGAGAGGCTGGATCCCTTTGGGACGAGAGATCGTAAAATGAGTAATTATCTTTTGGAAGAGGATGACGATCGGGAAGAGCGCACCGGCTATCTGTATCTTGAGTTTCGTCGTCTGGAGAGTGAAGCGTATCTGACCATAGGAATGGGAATGCGTGCCAGACGAGGAAAACCGTTAGATAAGTGGTATTTTGCTATTACGGATAATCGTAGAGTGGGAAAGGACTTTCTGCTTTATAAGCAGACGGGAGAGAAGATCACATTATCGAAAAAAGAATTGGAAAATCGTATTGCAGAGGGTGGGAGAACCTTTGACCGTCAGCTTGAGTATATGGATTTTGTAAACCGTCAGGTATTTGGTTTTGATACCTTAGATGAATATAAGGAAATGATCGATCTGCTGATCCAGCTTCGAACACCAAAGCTGTCTAAGGATTTTAAACCGTCTGTGATCAATGAAATACTCAGTGACTCTTTGCAGCCTCTTTCTGATGAGGATCTGCGTCCAATGTCGGAAGCGATTGAAAACATGGACACTATGAATATGAACCTGAAGACGAGAGAAGGGGCAAAACAGGCGGCCGAAAAGATCAGCAGGGTGTTTGAAAGATATAACAAATTCACGCTGTACCAAAAAACGGACAAGCTATGGCAAAAAATAAATAAAGAAAAGTCCCTAAAAAATGAGGAGAAAGAGAAACAGGATCAGCTGGAGCAATGTCATAAAAAAGTGGCAGAATCAGAGGAGACACTTGTCAGAATGGCAGCAAAAAATGTTTCCATGCAGAAGGAACAGGAAACGTTGAACAGCAGTGATGCATTGAATCTGAAAAAAAGGGAAGCAGCACTGGAAAAGGAGATCACGGATTATCAAAATACCGTTAAGGAGAAAGAACAATTCCTGGAAACAAAAAAACAGAGATATTTTGAAATAAAGGAGCGAAGAAAAGAAGAAGAGAACCGAAAATATGAAAAAAGCCGGGAAATGAACCTGTTGTTGGAGGAAATGCAGTCAGAAGCAGAGGATATGGCATTTGAAGAACACGGTTTTTTTCAGAGTGAATTTTTGCAGCAATTGGAAAAGGAATATAAATTCGATACTTTACGAAAGCAGTTTTATGATACGAAGGAAAAGATTGAAAAAGCATTTCATATATTAGAACAGACCAATTTGTTGGATAGACAGGCGGATAAAATGACCATGAGCTGGGAACAGAAGGGACGGGAGGTGGATGCCTGCTGGAAACGGCAGAATGAAGTGGAAGCATTGCTGGTACAGGCAGAAAATGAGTGGAAGGAAGCTCTGTACCAATGGAGTGCCGGCAACCGGGAGTTTTGTCTGTCCAAAGAATTTGTGAACGAGATAAGCCGGTTTGCAGATTCGTATAACGGAGATTCTGATTTTGCCGGAATCCGTCAAAAGATTGGTGACCAATATTTGGGACAGCAGATGAGTCTGGAAAAAGAGCTGGATGGGTATCGTTGTCTTTTGGAAGAAAAGGAAGCATCTTATGAGGAGCTTAAAAAACAACTGCAGGAATGGGAGAATAAAAAGGAGCCCGAACCGGTTCGGAGTGAAGCTGTTTTAAAGAATCGGAAACGTTTGGAGGAGTTGGAAATTCCTTATCAGGAATTTTATAAGGTGATCGAATTTGGAACAGATATGAGTGACGAGGCACAGAATCGTCTGGAAGAGGCTTTGCTTCAGATGGGAATTCTGGATGCGGTTATTGTAGACGAGCAGTATCGTGATCAGGTGCTGGCATTTGCAGAGGGATGTGAGGACCGGTATTTATTTGCCGGTGGAGCGCGAGCGGATCAGAGCCTTTTGGATGTGTTGGAATTGAATGAGGAACTCAATGACATCTTTTTTAACCAGCGGATCACCGGAATATTAAGTCACGTGGCATATGATGAAATGGATGCACCATCTGTCTTAAAAACAGGACAGGGTAATATTGTGACTGTATCGCCGGATGGCTCTTATCGAGTGGGTGTGATCGCTGGTACGGTATCCGGAAATTATACGGCTCAGTTTATGGGAGCCAGAGCCAGAGAAAAGGCACGTCTGGCACGTATGGAAGAATGCAGACAGAATATGGAGATATTACTGCAGGAAAGAAAGAAATTTGAGAAAAGTATCCATTCTCTGGAATTGCGGCTTCAGAAGCTGAAGGAGGAATACGAAAAACTGCCGGCTGACACAGATATGAGGGCAGCGTGGAAGCTGTTGGATGAGGCGGTGAGAGAATATGACCGGGCAAAGCAGGAGGAAAAACGTTTGGAGGAGGAGCTGCAGAACCTGAAGGAACAGATTCGGATCATGAAGGAAGAAGCATTTATTCTCGCAAAAGCACTTTATCTGGATTGTACCTTTGCTGTGTTCCAACAGGCGTTTGATGCGGCGGATGAATATAAAGATCATCTGATCAAGTTAAATGCAGCGCACGAAATATATCTTCACCGGGTACATAGTATAGAAAATCTGGAAGATCAGATGGAACAGCTTGATGGAGACATGGATCAGATCCGTTATGACATTACGACGGCTCAAAGGGAATTTAACAAAAGGCAGGAAGAGTATCTTTCTGTGCAGAAGCAGCTTTTGCTGACGGATTACGAACAGGTTAAGGAAAGACTGGATGAATGTGTGAAGTGGATTAATGAATATCCAATGATGGTTCAGAAATATGCAGAACAAAAGACGGAAAACCGCGAACAGGAAAAGCAGCTTCAAATGCAGTTGATGAGCTGCAGAGAACAATTAGAGCAGTGTATCAGACAGAAGGAATGGCTGAAAAGATGTTGGGAGGCAGAGTGGAAGCTGGGTTATGTATCGATGCCGGAAGAAATTGGATCGAATATCGAAAAAATGCATATGTATCTGGAAACTGATGCAAAGGACTGGGATCGCGATAGTATTGTGAGCCGGCTGAACCAGGTGTATTTTGAAAACAGAGCGTTTCTAAATGATTACCAGCTGACACAGCTTGAATTATTTACAGAGCTGGATGAGGATAGAACCGAAACAGATTTTACTGCAAAAAGACAGGATATTCAGGCACGATATAAAGGAGTAAAGATACCGTTTGTCCAGCTTTTGGGACACTTGGAGGAGGATATTGAAGAACTGAAAAATCTGATTAGACAAGGAGACAGGGAGCTCTTTGAAGATATTCTGGCCAATACTGTCAGCCGCAAGATCCGCAGCCGGATCAATGCGTCTACGTCGTGGGTATCCAAAATGAATGATCTGATGGGAGGCATGAATACATCAAGCGGATTAAAGCTGAGCCTGCGCTGGAGAAGCAAAGTGGCAGAGAGCGAGGACCAGCTGGATACCAGGGAACTGGTGAATCTGTTGAAGAAGGATTACCGTTTGATGAGTGAGGAGGAAGCATCTAAATTATCGCGTCATTTCCGTTCCAAGGTAGACGAAGCAAGAAGGCATGCAAGAGAAAGTGGTGGTATGGTTTCTTTTTATCAGGTGATGAAGGAGACATTAGATTACCGGAAATGGTTTGAATTTCAGCTGTATTCCCAAAAAACAGGAGAGAAACAGAAAGAGCTTACCAACAGTGTTTTTGGAACCTTTAGCGGAGGTGAGAAAGCAATGTCGATGTATGTACCATTATTTTCTGCTGTTGTTGCAAAATATGAGGGTGGCAGACCGGATGCCCCAAGGCTGATCTCATTAGATGAAGCATTTGCGGGGGTAGATAATCGTAATATTCGTGACATGTTTCGGCTGATGACAGAATTTTCCTTTAATTTTATTATCAATTCCCAGGTGCTTTGGGGAGACTGTGATACATTGGATGCATTGGCAATCTATCAGCTGGAGAGGCCGGAGAATGCAAAATTTGTCACAGTTATGCCATATTTATGGAACGGTCATTATAAGGAAAATCTGGAGGATGAGGAGTCCGTGGAGAGGAGAAGTGTAGAGCTTGGATAAGGAAAATCAATGTCTTGAATATTTTCATGGAAATCCGGTATGGGAGAAGGTTTTCAGGGGATTTTGGCATAAGTATTATTCTTATGGAAGGTTTTCGGGAACAGTAAAATTGAATCATTTGACAATGCCGGAAATTGAAGAATTAGAAGGATTTTTTGGAAAAAATTATCATGGACAGAAAAGTGTGTCCGTATCTTCGGATAGATTCTGTAAAGCACTGGCTGAGAGCTGTTATTCCTTTATCACTCCGGAACGATTGCTGGAACTTTATTTTGGCATTAAACCGGTTGGAAAAAGTGAGGAGGAAGAAAAGAGGCAGAAACAGGTCGGCGAAGTGCTTGAAATGCTTCAGATACAATATGAGAATAAGCCTGTGTATTATTGGCTGGAAACTTTGACAAAACGGTTTCGGCTTTCTGAAAAAGAGGACATAGGTCATTGGAAACGGAAGCTGGCTTTGGCTGCGGATATTTATAATGGATTGCCCTACCGCTGTGGCAGAACTCGATATCTGGCTGTTTTTGCTACGGAAATTACAGGAGATCCTCATGCCTTTGATGCCGGGAGCGAAGGTGGGAAGATATTGCAGGAGATGGTGGAACTGAATCTTGAGAATCGGGGTATTGTATTAGAGGAAAACAAAATCTTTCCTGCATATAAAAGACAGAAGGGTTTTTTGCACGTGGGTATTTTGATAGATGAGGTTTCAAATTATGTTATGCTTGCCGGTGTGAACATACGCAAGGTGAATGGGGAGATTCATGCAGGAATGCATGGATTTTGTATGGAGCAGGACATGGTCCAGATTCCACTGGCATCTATGGTAGGGTGGAAGGAAATTATATGTCCACAAAATAAGTTGTTTATTGTGGAAAATCCATCGGTATTTGCAATGCTTTGTGAAAATAATCCGGAAAATTATGCTTTTATGTGCATGAATGGCCAGCCCCGGCTGGCAGGTCTGAATGTATTGGAGCTTTGTGGTGTGTCTGGTGTGGAAGTATATTATGCCGGAGATTTTGATCCGGAAGGATTGCTGATCGCACAGAAACTGCATAATTTTTATAGTGGAGCATTTCATTACTGGCATTTGGCGGTAGAGGATTATATGGAATGCAGATCGGATCGACAGATCAGTACAAAAAGATTGAAAGCACTGGATAAAATTGTTGATCCAGTGCTTCAATCGGTGGCTGTCAGGGTAAAGAAATTGCAGACAGCCGGTTATCAGGAGGGATTAGTAAAAAGATATCAGGAGGATATTTTACAGCTCTGTTGATATCAGTTCAAAGGTGATACTGTGCATTTTCAAACCGCCCTGTGCAAAGAAGAGGCGCAGATTGGTATATTTGGAGAAAAGCGGAATATCTGCTTCAAAGGAAACAGGGAGTCCGTTTGTGCCGTTCCAGGTAAATGTCCCATATGCTGTACCCAGGCTGAAAAGGGTGACTGGAATTTGCGCTACCTCACTCTGCGTAGAGCTGGCGGTAAGGGTCATTCTGTATTTTCCCATAGTTTTTATATCGAGGCCAAAGCTATGGTTTGTCCCTTTATCGGTGCAGATGTCTTCCAGATTGATCGTGAGATATCCGTCGAGTTCATAGAATTTCACGGAGGATTCGTCAACATCAGATTCATCTGCCGGCCGGTTGATAATATCAATTTTTGTTTCGGTGCCTTCCAGACGCGCCATGGCCTGTGTATTCATAAGAAAACGACAGATATTCGCAGCATTTCTCTGAAGCTCACTGCGTTGCAGAGTGCCATTTTCCAACGAGGCAAGAATATTATCATCATTTTCTGCACCAATGGCACATACCATATATACATCATTTTGGGCGATCGCCATAGCGGCAAAATCTGACTTATCCACTGCCTGGCCGCGGCGGTTGATGTTGGCCCACCAGTCTGTCATGGTAAAGCCGGTAAAACCCCAGTCGTTTCGCAGGATCTGTGTCGTCAGATCAAAGCTGCCGGCTGTCCAGACTCCGTTAATTGGTCCATAGGTGGTCATAACAGAATCGGCATGTCCTTCTTTGACAGCGATTTCAAAGCCCTTCAGATAAATCTCTCTCAGAGCACGCTCAGAGATGACGCCGTTGGTATCATGACGGTTCGTTTCCTGATTATTTCCACAGAAGTGCTTGATGGTTCCGGTGACGCCGGACTGATGGAGTCCATGAAGCTGAGCCGATGCAATGGTTCCGGTCAGATAAGGATCTTCCGAAAAATATTCAAAGTTTCTGCCGTTTAATGGGTGACGGTGAATATTCATTCCCGGTCCCAGAAGACAATCGACCTTGTTTGCGATCATTTCAAGACCGGTCAGGGCAAAGAGTTCTGTGAGAAGTGTCCGATTAAAGGTACACGCCATCATTGTGCCGTTTGGCAGACTGAATGCTTTGGTGCCGCAGTCAAGACGCATGCCGGAAGGACCATCATCACAGCAGCCACAAGGAACGCCAAGGGCTTCCAGTTCTTGGGAAACACCGCCGAATGCGGAAGCGGTACCGGCAGTTACCCTTGGGCTGTTCATTCCCTCTCCGCGGATCACGCAGGCGAGATCATAATCGGTCATCTGTGCAATAAATTCTTCCATGGTGTGGGTGCCTTTTCGGACATCACAGAGGCGGATTCCACGATCACCGGTAAAAGGTATTTCCTTCGGAAGATTTTCAAGACGGCGTTTTGTCTCATCTACCTCAGAAAGAGGAACCGCTTCCATCTGTGGTTCGTATCCGTCTGTTGACAGTACCGGTTTTATGCGTTCAAATGCTTCTACAGGAGCAAGAGCCTGTTGGTGGCTGGAAATCACAAGTGTACCATTTTGTGTACAGGTATATGTTTTCACGGCATGCCGAACATCTGTTCCTACATAGAAATGATAGTCTCCTTCTTCCAGAATAAAGCAGTGAGCATGGCCGGAGATGCCGGAGTCATCATAGGATGCAGTCTGGGTCTTGCTGACAGAGATGGTCACAGTCTGGGATTCGCCCGGTGACAGTGTATTTGTCTTTTCGTAGCCACACAATACACGGACCGGTTTGCCGAGTTTGCCCTGAGGTGCTTCGCAGTAGATCTGCACAACTTCTTTGCCGGAGCAGCTTCCGGTATTGGTGACGGTTATAATAAAGTCCCATTTGTCGGACAGCTCCGTGATGTCGTTTGTCTTAATCTGAAAAGTGGTATAAGAGAGTCCGAAACCGAAAGGATACAATACCTTATCCGGGGCAAATGTTTCAAAATAGCGGTATCCCACATAGATATCCTCGGAATAAAAATTTCGCACAGGATCACCGAAGTAGGGAGCGGATGGATAATCTTCAACATGCTTTGCAATGGTATCTGTCAACTTGCCGCATGGACTGATCTTGCCGGTCAGAACATCCGCTGTGCCGGTACCGCCTGTCATTCCGCCCTGCCATACATATAAAATAGAGTCGGGGGCAATCTCCAGAAGCTCATTCATATCAATAATATTTCCCACGTTTAACAGGACGATCATTTTTGAAAAATGGCGGCGTACGGTGGTGAGCATTTGTTTCTCGTCAGAAGATAAAAGGAAGGAACCTTCTGTGAGGGAATTGTCCTGTTCCTCCCCGGCGGTACGACCGATCACTGCAATGGCCGTCTGACAGCGTTTGGCAGCGCGGGCGGCAAGAGAGTCCTCCAGAGGCATTTCCTTCTGGGACCATGGTTCTTTGCCCCAGCCGTCTCCGAGGTCAAAGGGATTTTCATTATCCCATTTATGGTACACATCCAAGAGTTCCTGATTTAATTTTATGCCGCTTTCCTGCAGACCATCTACAATATTTGTTACCTTGGAAACATTAACCATGCCGCCGGAGCCGGTACCGCTTTTATAATAATGAAACTGAATCCGGCCAAATAATGCAATCTCCTCATGGGGCTTCAAAGGAAGAGCCTGATGCTCATTTTTCAGCATCACAATTCCCTCGGAAACTACCTGGGCCGCTGTTTTCAGATATTTGTCCCAGTCAAGTGTTTTTGTTGTCTGTATCATAAAATAACCTTACCTTTCTTGCTTATATTTCCACAGCAATGCAAATGCGGTGCAGCACCTGCAATAGAATCTTATATCATCTTATCTGTAACCCTCCGTATGGTCAAGGAAAAACAAAATAATTTACTGAAAATTAACATATTACCCTTATTTAAATTATTATTATTCAGTATTTCATTCATATATTGTATTTGTGCCGGTTTTACGGTATGATTTTGTCTATATATGTCGCAGAGCCGAAGTGCTGGTCAATATAACATTTGTATCTGCGGTATGGGACAACATGTGTAAACTGGAAGGAGGAATGTATGACAAATTACATATTGATCGTTACGGTGGTCATCTTATTGTGCCTGTTTCTAAATAAGCTTTCTTCAAGGCTTGGTATTCCGGTGCTTCTGGCATTTATCCTGCTGGGGATGCTTTTTGGAACAGATGGCCTGCTAAAGATTTCTTTTGATAATTACAGGATCGCAGAGGAAATCTGTACGGTTTCTTTGATATTTATTATGTTTTACGGTGGTTTTGGCACCAACTGGAAACAGGCGAAGCCTGTGGCGGGAAAGGCGGTATTGCTCTCGACACTGGGGGTACTTTTGACAGCCGTGGCTACCGGATTATTCTGCTATGGTGTTCTTCATTTCCGGTTCTGGGAAAGTATGCTGATCGGTGCGGTTTTAAGTTCTACCGATGCTGCTTCGGTATTTTCAATTCTTCGTTCCAAACAGCTCAATTTAAAGGACAATACTGCGTCTATGCTGGAAATGGAAAGCGGAAGTAATGATCCGTGTTCTTATATGCTGACCGTGATCATTCTGGCGGTGATGAAGGGAGGATTTACCGGAGGAAGTCTGGTGCGTCTGGTGGTGCTGCAGCTTGTATTTGGTGTTGTCGTGGGAGTCATCGTGGCAGCGTTTGGCGCCTGGGTGCTGTCACAGATGAAAAATACCAGTGATGGTGTGGATACGATCTTTGTGTTTAGTATGGCGCTGCTTGCGTATGCCGGGGCAGCTGTACTGGGGGGCAATGGATATCTGTCCACATATCTGGCAGGATTGATTTTGGGAAATCGCCCGCTTCATAATAAAAAGTCATTGGTGCATTTCTTTGACGGCCTGACCGGACTGATGCAGATGCTGATCTTTTTCCTGCTGGGGCTTCTGGCGTTTCCGTCCGCCCTGCCGGGGATCATTCCGGTGGCATTTGCCATTGCGTTATTTCTGACATTTGTGGCAAGACCGGTTTCGGTATTTGCTATTCTGACGCCGTTTCGCTGTTCGGTGCGTCAGCAGCTTCTGGTTGCGTGGTCGGGACTTCGAGGGGCGGCATCCATTGTTTTTGCTATTCTGGCAACAGTTGATCCGGCATATACCAAAAATGATCTCTTTCATATTGTAATATTTATTGTACTGTTTTCTATTAGTATTCAGGGATCGTTGCTGGGAATTATGGCACGGAAGCTGGATATGATCGATGACAGGAATAATGTTATGAAGACCTTCAGTGATTACTCGGAGGAGGTGCCGGTGGAGTTTGTAAAGATTGTGATCAAGAAGGATCATCCATGGGCCGGAAGAATGATCAAGGACGTCACATCCCTTCCGGATCTGCTGCTTGTGTTGATCCTGCGTGGGGAGGAACGGATTGTGCCAAAGGGGGATACCGTGATCCTGGAAGGGGATCGGATCGTACTTAGTGCATTGTCGCCGGAGGAGCATTTAGGACTGTATCTGTCAGAAATTTCCATTGACAAGGAAAGTCCCTGGATCGGCCTGCCTCTTTCAAAAGTGAAACTGGAGGAAGGAAGCCTCGTGCTTGTATTGATGCGGGAGGACCGGGTGAAAATACCAAATGGCAATACAGTGATCCGTGAAAATGATATTCTTGTGGTGAGTCAGGTGTGAATTTCATTTGAAATATAATCCTGCAAAAAATTAAAAAATATAAATTAGATGGCGAGGGTGCTTATTGATAAAAACAATCAATAAGCGCCCTTGTCTTTTGAAGGAAAAAAGTGTATAAAGATGGGTAAACAAAAAGATGATATATGAAACAAGAAGTTTCTGACAGAGAATAGGAGGCATAATTATGTTAGATTGTTTGAAGAAGATTGATAAGGTAAAGACAGGCGTTTTTGCAGCAGGTGTATTGTTTGGGACAGCAGGCGTTAAGATCCTTGCAAGTGATGATGCCAAGAAGCTTTATACAAACTGTACTGCAGCAGTTCTTCGTGCGAAGGAGTGCATCCTGAAGACAGCAGCAACTGTTCAGGAAAATGCAGAGGATATTTATGCAGAGGCAAAGCAGATCAATGAGGATCGTGCAGCTCAGGCAGAGGAGTTCGAGGACGAGGCTGTTGAGGATGAGTCTTTTGAGAAAGTAACAGAAGAGTAATGGATGAAACGGGGAATTTAAATGAAATTTCAAATTAAACATGAAATTAAGGGAAGGATCCGTATTCATGTCATACAGAAAAGAATGACCTTTGCCCAGGCAGACACACTTCAATATTATCTGACGGGCTATGATTTTATTCAGAATGTAAAGATTCAGGAGAGAACCTGTGATGCAACCATCCGTTTTCAGGGAGACAGAGAAGATGTGATACACGCATTACGTCGGTTCTCCTATGAGCGCATCGAGGTGCCGGAGGATTTTATTAAGAATTCCGGGCGGGAAATGAACCATTTTTACTGGGATAAGTTAATGGATCAGGTCATCTTACATTACGGAACCCAAATTTTTCTGCCAATATCAGTAAGGGCCGGGATTGCCACCGTGAAGTCGGTAAAGTATATCTGGGAAGGCTTATGTACTCTGGCCAGGGGCAGGATAGAGGTGCCGGTTCTGGATGGTACGGCGGTCGGTGTATCTGTTTTTCGTGGAGATTATGCCACAGCAAGCTCTGTGATGTTCCTTCTGGGGATTGGAGAGATTCTGGAGGAGTGGACCCACAAGAAATCCGTTGGAGATCTGGCGCGCAGCATGTCTCTGAATATCAGCAAGGTCTGGGTACTGCGGGATGGCAGAGAAGAGCTGAAGGAGGTTACTTCCGTGCAGACGGGAGATCAGGTTGTGATCCATATGGGCAATGTGATCCCGTTTGACGGTGATGTGGTTGGCGGAGAGGCTATGGTCAATCAGGCATCCCTGACCGGAGAGTCCAACCCGGTGCGCAAAGCAGAGGGCGGCTATGCCTATGCAGGCACTGTTGTGGAAGAAGGCGAGATTACCATCCGGGCCAGGGAGGTCAACGGTTCCAGCAAGTATGAAAAGATCATGACTATGATCGAGGAATCTGAAAAGCTGAAATCATCTCTGGAGGGTAAGGCAGCACATCTGGCAGACCGTCTGGTTCCGTACACTTTTGCAGGGACAGGTCTTGTCTGGCTGCTTACACGTAATGCAACGAAGGCGTTGTCTGTTCTGATGGTAGATTTTTCATGTGCATTAAAGCTTGCCATGCCGCTGACTGTATTGTCAGCGATCCGCGAGGCAAGTACATATGATATTACGGTTAAGGGCGGGAAATTTCTGGAGGCAATGGCAGAGGCAGATACGATAGTATTTGACAAAACCGGAACACTGACAAAGGCGCAGCCTACCGTAGTGGACGTGATTTCCTTTAACGGACAGTCATCCGATGAGCTTCTCCGGATCGCAGCCTGTCTGGAAGAGCATTTTCCTCATTCCATGGCAAAGGCGGTTGTCAATAAGGCAATAGAACGCAATCTGGTTCATGAGGAGCTTCATTCAAAGGTAGAATATATTGTCGCCCACGGCATTTATTCGACACTGGAGGGCAGGAAGATCATCATCGGCAGTCATCATTTCGTATTTGAGGATGAGAATGCAAAGGTGCCGGAGGATAAAAAGCAGCTTTTTGAGGAACTTCCGGAGCAGTATTCTCATTTGTATATGGCGATTGACGGACTGCTTGCGGCGGTAATCTGTATCGAAGATCCGCTTCGTAAGGAAGCACCGGAGGTCATCCGGCGGTTGAAGAAGTACGGCATCTCCAAGGTGGTTATGATGACGGGAGATAGTGACCGGATCGCATCGACGATCGCCGATAAGGTGGGCGTGGATGAGTATTATTCCGAGGTGCTGCCGGAGGATAAGGCAAAGTTTGTGGAAAATGAAAAGAATGCCGGACGAAAGGTTATTATGATTGGAGACGGTATCAATGATTCTCCTGCGTTGTCCGAGGCAAATGTTGGTATTGCCATCAGTGATGGGGCAGAGATTGCCAGAGAGATCGCAGATGTGACGATCAGTGCAGATAATCTTTATGAGATTGCGACATTGAAGCAGCTCAGTGATGCGATGGTGCGCAGGATCAATACAAATTATCGTTTGATCGTCGGTATCAATACAGGCCTGATCGTACTTGGCATCGCCGGTGTATTCCAGCCGACTATGTCAGCACTGTTCCATAATACTTCTACGATTCTGATCAGTTTGAAGAGCATGAATAATCTGCTGGATCAGGAACCGGTGGAAGAAATCAAATAGAAAAGACAAAAATATTATAAACGAAAATTATAAAATTAAAATATAACTTATTGTAATGGCGCAATCGTGGTATATTTGCGCCGCAATGGGTTATATTTTTTTTGTATAAATGCTTATAATACAGAGGAAAGCAGGGGCAGTCACCCTGCAATAAAAAATGAATATAGATTTTATAAAAGTTATCTGCTATAATGAGACATATAGTATCGTTGTTTTGGCAAAATCTATTGACTTCTTATGTGAAGAGAGCAAGGGAGAAAACAACGTATATCGTTAAAGGAAAAGGTTTGAAAAGCATCTGTAAACAGGTGCAAAAGAAAGAAGGTCTGTGAAAGGAGAAATGTGTATGAAGAAATTTTTTAAGCAACGAGGGAAAAAACTGACTGCAGTAGCGACAGCATTTGCATTGTTGTGTACTGTCGGCGTATTGCCGGAGAATGTGCGGCATGCATCTGCAGCGGAGGAAACCGGAAGTAGTCAGGTTGAGGAGCAGGTTCCGGAGGAGGTTCCGGCTTCCGGGGAAGGACTCGCTCTTACCAGAGAGAATTTCCCGGACCGGGTTTTCCGGAGTTATTTACAAGGATCTTGGAAAGAATGTGACAAAGATGGTGATGGCAAATTGTCTGATAAGGAATTGCATAGCCTGACGATTTTCGAAACAAATGTGGATCAGAATGATGATTCGAGCCCAAAGATAAAAAGCCTCCGGGGAATTGAGAAACTAAAATATTTAGAAGAAGTGAAGGTATACGGCAACAGTATTCGCGGGGCATTAGATATCAGCGATTTATCTGCTCTGACGCGTCTTGAGTGTGGCGGAAATAAGATTACGTCTATTGTTTTGCCGGAGGAGAGCAGATTAAAGGTATTGGAATGCTCCTTGGATCCGATCACATTTCTGGATCTTAAAGGACAGACAGAACTGGAAGAGTTAGCTTGTCCAATGTCTTCTCTCAAAACCCTGGATCTTACGAACCAGACAAAGCTTGAATGGCTGAATGTAGGTAGCAGTGCGCTTACCAGTCTTATTTTGCCGGATCACGAATTAATATATGGAAAAGAATGTAGTACGATTATGGCAGACCTGACACAGGATTATGTTGACTTCAATGATTCGACAGTTTTTCCGGGCTTTGATCTGAAACGGGTTCAGAACATACAGTTAAAAAAGGCCGGAGAGGAACCGGAGAAACTTTCCATGGACACATTAAAGGAGAAAAATTTCCGGATTGAAAGGTTGAATTTGGGGGATGAGATCACCTATACCTATAATTGTGCCGCAGATCCTTCCAAGGATCCGATCAATATTGAATTTTCGTTACGTGTGGGGGCTATTGGCTGGAGGAATCCTTATCCTCCGGCTTCCGGGGAGGGTCTGTATCCTCCGGAGTATGAAGAGGATCAAAAAATGTATTACGCTCCACCTCTGATCAAAAAACTGGGTGATATCACACTGATGGAGGGATGGCAGTGGGAGGAAGGAACCGACACAGCAAAAAAGATAGAAGCAGGAAAACTGACGACTGCTGCAGCCATATACACAGCACAGGATGCTTATTATTATAGATCAAGTAAGTTAAATGCTGAAATTTCCATATGGGGCTGTACTCATCCTTCGGAAAGCGTCATACATCATGAGGCCAAGGCACCGACGCTCACAGAGAAGGGCAATATCGAATATTACGAATGTGAAGGTTGTGGCGATTGTTACACACAGCCGGATGATTTTAGCAGCATTTTATCCAAAGAGGAGACAGAGCTTCCAATCCTTTATCTGGCTGATGACGTGGAAAGCACCGTAAGCCGGATCGGTTACGGACAGGAAATCAGAAATCTGGATATTTTCAAGGTAAGGTGGAATGAGAATTCAGGGGAAGCGGCAGTTCGTGCCACATCCATTGAGATTGAAAATGTGATTTACCGGAAAGATGAAAATGCGGATAAGGAAGTGATTACCGATAATAATGGCTTCTACATTGAAGGGATTGGAGAAACCATGGAGGGACACTTGTATGTTGATATTTCCAAAGAGGCACAGAAGAAATCACTGGGAGGTTTAAGCTATGATCATGACAGCAATAATGAATTTCCAAAGCCGGGGATTTATACGCTGGATCTGACTGTGGATGTCGTGCCGTTGTCCGGGGAAAGTGATCAGAAGGCAGAACAGGAGGTCGATCAGGCTCAGAGGCAGAAGATTTCACTCCAGCGGACAATTATTATAGAGAAACGGAAAGATACTCCGGGGATGCCGGATGCTTCTATGAAAGTGCCATATACTACTAACGTAGTGGGGCAGATTTCGCTGGAGGAGAATTGGAAATGGGCATCCGGAGACAGCGAAAAGGCACTGGAAGTAGGAGAAGCCGTGACGGTTACAGCAGAATATACCGGAACAGATGCAGATCTGTATGAAGATACTGTGGAAGTGACCGTTACCAGACTGGCTTGCGATCATCCGGAGGATAAGCTGGAGTTGCGAAATAAGAAGGATAATGTATGCGGGAATGGATATACCGGAGATTCTTTCTGTACGCAGTGTAAGACAATTGTAAGACCGGGAGAGATGATTCCGGCACATCATGATCTGACTTTAGTTCCGGCAAAGGCAGCCACGGACACAATGCCCGGAAATATGGCATATTATGTGTGCGGTGATTGTGAAAAATGTTTTGAGGATGCAGATGGCACGAAGGAAACCACAAAGGATAAGGTGACGATTCCGGCACTGGGCACACCGGCGACAGAAATACCAACAAAAGAACCGGTGAAGACCGGGAACCCGGCGACAACAGTTCCAACAAAAGAACCTGTTAAGACCGAAAACCCGGCGACAGCAGTTCCAACAAAAGAACCTGTTAAGACCGAAAACCCGGCGACAGCAGTCCCGACGAAGGAGCCTGCTAAGACAGAGGCACCGACCCGGCAGCCGGTCACAACAGAGCCCGCACCGGCTCCGGTAACCCCGGATCTGCCCACACCGGGTCAGAGCATGGCACCGGAACCGAGCCAGACCCCGGCAGCCGCTGCACCGGCACCGACGCAGACGCCACAGTGGACTCCGATGGCAACATCCAAATTAAGCCAAAAGAAACCGGCAAGGAAAGGCAAGCTGATCACGGATTCCAAGGGAAACCGTTATAAAGTAACCAGTTCCAATGTAAAGAATCCGACAGTGACATTTTATTCTGCGAAAATGACTGCCAAAAAGGTCACGATGTCCCGATCTGTCCGGATTAACGGCGTCCGCTATTGTATCACGGCGGTTCGGAGCAGAGCTTTTGAGGGCCATAAGAAGGTGACATGTATCCGGCTTGGAAGCAAGGTCAATAACATTGGGGACAGAGCATTTCGAAATTGTAAAAAGCTGGAGAAGCTTTATATCCAATCCTCCAAATTGAGACCGGAGGACATTGGCGAGCGCGTGTTTGAGAATGTTCCGAAGGACTTGAAGATTTATGTTCCAGAGAAAAAGAAGGACGAATATCGGAAGATGTTCCGGGAGAAGGGATTGGGAAAATTAATTTCGGTTAACTCCATTTAACTCCTAGCATTAGATGGTTTACATCTATAAATGAAAAGAAGCCGTATATCGAGATTTTTCTTGATATACGGTTTCTTTGGTATAACAGCTTTCGGAAGGCGGAATGCCGGCTTTGGTTCTGATTGTATCAAAAAGGATCGCAAAGCCTTAATCCATATATTCGAAGAATGGCAGGATGTTGGTAATATACCGGTTCATGATATCGGAAAATTCCCTAAGCTGTGCCTCTGTCTGACACTCGCCGTAATCAATGGTATAGGTATATCCGTTGTGGAAATCGATATAGGTCATCATCGGGTTTAAATCTTCCATTTCGGAACGGCTGAAGCTGCCTTTCAGACGATGAATGGTAAAGAGTGGCATCCTGGCACCGCCGCGTCTGCCGACAAAGGTTACTGTGGATTCGCTGCATCCGAAATCTATATTTTTGGCATCCTTCTGTTCCTTCAGGGTGACAATGGAAGCAACGCTTTCCGGCAGTTCCACATAGCATTTGGCTGCGTTGCTGCTGAGGCGGATCCGTTTGTCGTTTGCCTCGCTCTCGTGCAGTGTGATGGTGCGACCGCCAAAGGTAACACTGGCAATGGCTTTGGTATCGACGATCTGATGGAAACCGATGCGTTTGTAGCCTTCTTTTTTTTCGCTGCCCCAGCTTTCGGTCAAAATGTCCTCATAGCGGCTGTCAATACGGCTGCCGTCAGTAAACTGGACGACCAGCCGGTCAGACTTCTCATATTTGTTCCATTCCTTTTCAGTGAAATAGGTCTTTCCCTGTTTCGTGATCTTAAAATGTGCTGTCAGGGAAAGAGGAGAAATCGTGAGATCAGTCCAAAGTCCCTGGGAATCCATAAGGGATATTTTTTTGTCTACGGTGATCCGTTCCGGCTCGGCATTGGTCTGATAATCCCATGAGAGCTTCCAGTCTCCTTCCTGAAGCGTAACAAATTTATTGTGTTCATTGCGATATCCAATGTTTTGCAGGGATAACACAATGTGGCTTCCGTTGATATTGACGTCCGCTCCTTCACGGTTCACACCGCTCACCAGTAATGGAAATTTGGTGATGCCGTTGTCCACGGCACTGCTGTCGATGTCATCGGCCGTGTAATCATAGTTTGCTCCATCCTTGCCTGTAATGGAAAGATCTGTATTCCGGAATGTCAAAGTGTAAGGAACATCCTTTACACCGGAGGCGTCGATCACGGCATAAAATCCCGACTGATCCCCAATGGTCTGTGTGAGATCCAGCTTAATTCCGTTGGATTCTGCGGATGATTCAACATTTGTAGTGAGTTTTTCGGCAGTCTGCTGTGATTTATTGTCGTTAATCTGAAAAAAGTTTTTGATACTGTCATCCAGGCCAAAGGCGGCAAATGCAGTAGCCCCCACCATACAGACAACGCATGCGGCTGCGGCGGCAGCCAATGGTTTGTAATATTTTCTCCAAAAAGACGGATGTTTTACTACCTTAGACTCTGCTTTTGTTTCCCCCTGGATTTTCTGCATCGTCTTCTGGTGGATCCGCTGAATTTCTTCTTCTGTCAATGAAATTTCTTCCCCTTCCCTATCCGCATAATACTGTGGCATTTTCTGTAATAAATCTTCTATATTTTTCATAAGGCACTCCTTTCTGGCTGCATTGAAATCCCCGGTTTCTGCAGTCTCACAAATGGCAGTTTCAGGCGACATCCACGCCGCACCGGATCAACTGATATAAAACAGCATATTCCGACCGGCAGATGATCTGTTCCTCCACATTTTCCCCCGATACCAGCTCACCGGCGGTATCAATATCCTGTGCAGGCTGTTTCTTTGCCAGGCTGCGCCGGCGGTTGAGTGCCGTGCGTCTTGCGATTCCATATAAATATTCTTTCAGTCCGTGACCTTCGATCAATTGGATCTTATCCTTGGACTGCCACAGTCCCACAAAGGTGTCGGATACGGTTTCTTCGATATCCTCTTTGCTGTATCCGGACAATATGGAGCGGCAGATCGTTTTCACTGCGGATCCGTATTGTCTGATGACCAGCTCCATGCCCAGTGAAACGTCTTCCGTCAGGCAATTTAACAGCTCCCGTTCTTCCATTTGTTTTCCCCCTTTATCCTGCTCTTGAAAGATCTTTCACTTACCTATTGGTCAGGAAGCGCTCAAATCACTCATATTATTTTAAAAAATATCACGCATAATGATACTCCTGTCGTTTCCGGATGAGGAAGGTTATAGTGACAAACAGAGTCAGCAGCTCTGCGGTGGCAACGGACAGCCAGATTCCGTTGATGCCGAAAAAGACAGGAAGTATAAATACAACTCCAAGCTGGAATACTAGTGTCCGCAGGAAGGAGATAACTGCGGAGATCAGTCCGTTGTTCAGTGCCGTAAAGAAGGACGAACCGAAAATATTGAAGCCGTTGATCAGGAAGGTAACGCAGAACAGGCGGAAGCCGGTATAGGTCATTTGGAATAACTCTTTATCATAGCCAACGAAAATACGGGCGATCGGGGAGGCGATGATCTGCGCAGTAATGGTCAGAAGAATGCCGCAGATGCTCACCAGAGTGAGACTTTTGCGGAACAGATTTTTTAACTCATCATGGTTTCCGGCTCCGTAGTGATAGCTGACGATCGGGGCACTGCCGATGGAATAGCCGAAAAAGACGGCAGCAAATATAAAGTTGGCATACATGATCGTGCCGTAGGCAGCGACACCGTTTTCTCCGGCAAGTTTCATAAGCTGCAGGTTATACATGGCACCGACGATAGAGTTGGAAAGATTTGTCATCAGCTCGGAGGAACCGTTGGTACAGGCCTTGAGCAGAACTTTTCCATCAAAATGTGTTTTGCCCAGATGGAGGATTGCTTCTTTGCGGCGTGCAAAATAGAGTATCGGGAAGAAGCCGCCGATCAGCTCGCCACAGGAGGTAGCAATGGCTGCTCCCGCAATGCCCCAGCCAAACACGGCGATAAACAGGTAGTCAAGAACAATATTGGTGATGCCGGCGATAACGATTACGGCAAGTCCAAGTTTTGGTTTTTCTGCGGCAACAAAAAAGCTCTGGAAAGCATTCTGCAGCATAAAAGGAGCAAGTGTGATAAAGCCAAGTCTGCCATAGATCGTGCAGTTACGGAGAAGCTCACCATCTGCCCCCAAAAGCCTTGCCACGGCGGGAGTCAGGGCGATACCGGCAATACTCAGGAGCACGCCGCCAAGAGCGGTAATATATACCAGCATGGAGAAATACTCACTTGCTTTCTGTTTTTTTCCTTCCCCCAGAGTCTTTGCGACGATGGCACTTCCTCCGGTACCCATCATAAATCCCAGGGCAGATAATGCCATAATAAACGGGGAGATCAGGTTGATGGCAGCAAAGGCGGTCTTTCCTACATAATTGGATACAAAAAGTCCGTCGATCACCACATAGATCGAGGTGAAGATCATCATGATCACCGATGGATAGACAAATAATAAAAGTTTTTTAAACGTAAAATGTTCGGATAATTGTATTTTCATTTTATTCCTTTCTGCGGATATTCAGAAATTCATTCCGCAATGCGATATTATATTTTTGGTAGAGCTTAAGAATCTGCTCACATTCCTCGGAGGTCAGGGCATCTAATGCCTTGTTTTCTGCTTTGATCACGGGATAGATCTTTTCCTGCATCACATGCTGTCCATCATCCGTGAGAAAGATCTGCATGCTCCGGCCTTTTCCGGGAACCAGTTTGATCCATCCTTCCTTCTCCAGCTTTCGGATGGAGGAGTTGATGGTCTGCTTTGGAATGCATGAGGTCTTGCAGATATCCCGCTGGAGACAGCCGTCTCCCAGCATAAAAATACCGTATAAAATGTCAAATGCACTGTCCGACAGGGAGGTGTTGAGAGCAGCTTCGTGGTAAAGGTCATCCAGCTCCTTGTAGAGGTGGTTGAATTCCATCTGAATCTTGCTCATATATGGTTTTGAGGGTGTTTTCATATGCACCATCCTTTCTGAAATAAGTCTGATTTCGTACTTGAGAATATATTATAGTCCGATTTCGTACTCACGTCAAGAGGGGGCAAATTTCCCCGGATTCCTTGTGCTTTTTTCTTGCTATCTTTATGCTGAAATGGTACTATTATCTTTGGATAAAATTTAAGATAAGAGGTACAGTAAAAACTATGAAAAATTCAAATGAACCAATTTACGATGCCCGTAAACTTGGAATTCCCAAAATGATGATTCTGGGAATCCAGCATATGTTTGCCATGTTTGGTGCGACGATCCTTGTACCGATTCTTGTGGCAGGCTATTTCCAGGAGGCATGTGGTGAGCCGCTGTCCCGTGGACTGACAGTTTCTGTTACTTTGTTCTGTGCCGGATTTGGTACACTGATCTTTCATCTCTGTTCCAGATTTAAGGTGCCGGCATTCTTAGGTTCTTCCTTTGCATTCCTCGGTGGATTTTATACCGTGGCAAATCTGAAGGATGGAATTTATGCCAATATGAATGTCAACGACAAGGTGGCATATGCCTGTGGCGGCATTGTGATAGCCGGATTGTTATATCTTGTGGTTGCCCTGATCTTTAAGCTTGTGGGTGTCAACCGTGTAATGAAATTCCTTCCGCCGGTTGTTACGGGACCGATCATTATCTGCATCGGACTGTCTCTGGCGCCATCAGCAGTAAGTAACGCTTCCACCAACTGGCTGATCGCCTTTGTGGCATTGGCCGTGATCATTATTTTTAATATCTGGGGCAAGGGCATGTTCAAGATCATTCCGATTCTGATGGGTGTCCTGATCTCCTATGTATTCGCATTGATCCTGAATGCCTGCGGTGTTACAAATCCGGATGGCTCTGCCATTTTGAATTTTGCTTCTGTGTCTTCTGCAAAATGGGTTGGACTTCCGCCATTCCAGATCTGTAAGTTTGATGTAACGGCGATTCTTGTTATGGCGCCGATCGCCATTGCTACCATGATGGAGCATGTGGGTGATATGTCCGCAATTTCGGCCACAGTCGGTAAGAATTATATTGAAGATCCCGGTCTTCACCGTACTCTGATGGGAGACGGTATTGCCACTGCATTTGCAGGCTTTATCGGTGGTCCGGCCAATACAACATATGGAGAGAATACCGGAGTGCTGGAGCTCTCCAAGGTATATGATCCGAGAGTGATCCGTATCGCAGCGGCACTTGCAATCGTTCTTTCCTTTATTCCAAAGTTCTCTGCTATTATTTCAACGATGCCATCGGCGATCATCGGAGGCGTATCCTTTATGCTTTATGGTATGATCTCAGCTATCGGTGTTCGAAATGTCGTAGAAAACAGGGTTGATCTGACAAAATCAAGAAACCTGATCATTGCAGGTGTTATCTTTGTATGTGGTCTGGGCTTTTCAGACGGACTTACCTTTCATGTAGCAGGTACATCTGTTACGTTGACTGCTCTGGCGGTTGCAGCTATCGCCGGTATCCTTCTCAATGCGATCCTGCCGGGCAATGATTACAGCTTTGGCAAGCATCCGGAGGGAGACAGAAGCCGTGGCGTTTATGTGATGAACAGCGATGACGAGACAGAGGACGAGGAGTAACAGCTCCGATTATTGTACCGCTCCGGTGGTAATAATAAAGTATAAAATATTTTTGTGCTTTTAATAAAACAAAACATAATTTCGTGATTTTATATAAATAACAGAAAGGAAGATACTATGATCAAATCAGAAAATATTGTTATTTTTGAGCACCCGTTAATTCAGCATAAAATTTCTCTTTTGAGAGATAAGGCAACAGGAACCAATGAATTCCGTAAGCTGGTTGATGAGATCGCAATGCTGGAAGGTTTTGAGGCACTTTCTGACCTGCCGGTAGAGGATGTGGAGATCGAGACACCGATCGAGAAGTGCAAGACACCGATGATCGCCGGCCGTAAGCTTGCTGTTGTGCCGATCCTTCGTGCCGGTCTCGGTATGGTATCCGGTATTCTGGCTCTGGTTCCAAATGCAAAGGTGGGTCATATCGGAATGTATCGTGATGAGGAGACGCACCAGCCACAGGAATATTACTGTAAGCTGCCGGATCCTATCGAGGAGAGATTGATCGTTGTCTGTGACCCGATGCTGGCAACCGGTGGTTCTGCTGTTGATGCTATCGACCAGATCAAAAAGCACGGCGGCAAAAATATCAAATTTATGTGTATTATCGCAGCTCCGGAGGGACTGGAGAAGCTTCATAAAGCACATCCGGATGTGCAGATCTATGTGGGTCATCTGGACCGTCAGCTCAATGAGGATGCTTATATCTGTCCGGGTCTTGGAGATGCCGGTGACCGTATTTTCGGTACGAAATAATATTATCCTTGTTCCTTCATCTGTCGAAGCTCCGGCAGAATGGTTGCAAGCATAACGACAAAACAAAGCGTGCCGCCGATCACATTGGAGACCGGTTCCGCAAGGAAAACTCCGTTGGTGCCCAGATGAAATGTGCAGGGCAGCAGATAGGTCAGCGGCACGACAATAATAACCTTACGAAGCAGGGAGAAGAAAATCGCCTGCTTCTTTTTATTGAGGGATTTAAAAATGGTCTGACCCGTATATTGGAGAAGCATAAAGATAAAAGCAGCGAAATACAGCTTCATAGCGGGAACAGCATCCTTCCAAAGCTCCTGGTCGGAACTGAAAATGTGGATCAGGAAACGCGGTTTGGTCAGGATCAATCCCCACATCAGGACAGAATAGACCAATGCCATGATTCCCATGGTCATGGCGGCACGGATCACGCGGTCCGGGCGGCGGGCTCCGTAATTATAGCTGATGATGGGAGAGGAGCCTTCGGTGATGGCAAGAATTGGTGTCTCAACCATCTGCCGGACACTGGAAATGATCGTCATGACAGAAACATACAGATCTCCGCCGGTATGGGCGAGAACATTATTACAGCAGATGGAAACAAGGCTGTTGGTAAGCTGCATTACGAAGCCGGAGGTTCCGAGGCTGACAATATTTTTGGCGTATTGCCAGGAGCCGGGCAGTTCTTTATGCTGTAGCAGACGAACCCGGATCTCGGCCTTTTTCATCAGGAAATATAATACAAATCCGGCAGAAAGGCATTGCGAGATCACGGTTGCAATGGCGGCGCCTTTGATGCCAAGATGCAATGCGAAGATAAAGATAGGATCTAAAATGAGATTGGCAACGGCACCGATGGTAATGGAAAGCATACCGGTGGTTGCATAGCCCTGTGCATTGATAAAGGGGTTTAATCCCGTGGCAGCCATGGAGGGAAAGGTGCCCAGCAGATAGATCATCATATAAGGGCAGACATATACCAGGGCGGCCTCGGAAGCCCCAAAAAGCTTCAGCAAAGGTTCGGCAAATACAAGACCAAGGATCGTTAAAAGAACAGCACATCCACACAGCATAGTATAAGAGGTGTTCATGATCCTTCCGGCCTTCCGGTCATGACCCATACCCCGCTGAATTGCGAAAAGCGGGGCACCACCACCGCCTAACAGATTGCTGAATGCAGTTATGATAATGATCACAGGGAAGCACAGACCAACTGCACCGAGGGCGGTGCTGCCGATGCCAGGAATCCGTGCGATATAGATGCGGTCCACAATGCTGTACAGCAGGCTCAGTACCTGCGCTGCCAGCATAGGAACCGCTGCGTTAATAATATTGCCGGTGATAGTACCGTTTTCAAAATCTATTTGTTTCATATCAGTCATCAAACCTTTCAAAAAGTCTGTCAATGCTAAGGGGAAGACGAATGTAATTGCAAAGTAAAGTATAGTCACTTTTTACCAGAAATTCAACTGATCCGGGGATTGGCTTGAAAAAATGCACAAAACTGGTAAAATGGACAAAAAGAAAATGCGGAAACCGGAGGAAAAGCCGATGAATGAGATAAAAAATAATAACGATTCAAATAAAATAAAAATACAGGATAACAGGAGGATGCTCCGGATCGTGCTGCCTTTGATCCTGGCGCTGATCTCTATGCTGGTGCTGACAAGGATCTCCACATCCAGGGATTTCCATGCAAAGACCATTGCATCATTGGATGATAAGAAATCTACAGTGATGGAGCTGACAGCGGCTTCTACTGCGGCATCAGCTGCATTAACACTTCTGCCGGGAGATACCGCAACGCCGATCGCGGAGAAGCTGGCAGACCTGAGCACGTATTTTCTGATCGTTTTGTGTGCCATTTATGTCGAGAAATATCTTGTCACGATGACAGGATATGCCGCCTTTCTCATATTGATCCCTCTGGGATGTATAATGTATGCGGCAGGGATTGGCTTCGGGCGTCATACCTGGGAGCGGATCGCCAGAAAGCTGGCATTGTTTGGGATTGCGATTGCACTGGTGATCCCGGTGAGCGTTAAGGTGTCGGATCTGATCGAGCATACTTATCAGTCCTCCATACAGGAGACGGTAGATGCCGCCAAGAAAGCAACACAGGAAATCCAGAGCAGCAGCGAGGGGCAGCAGGACAGTGACAACAGTGATAACCGTGGTGTTTTGTCCGGAATCATTTCCGGGATTAAAAATGGTGTGTCCGATATTTCGGACAAAGTAGAATCTGTTCTGAATAACTTTATTGAGGCACTGGCAGTTATGCTGGTGACATCATGTGTGATTCCGGTACTGGTGCTGGTGTTCTTCTTCTGGCTGGCAAAAAGTATGCTGGGGACTGTGCCGCGGGAGTGAAAATCATCTATTTTCTGAATTTGCAACAATTATAAGTTTTAATCTTTGCTGGACAAAATCAATATCGAAAGGAACGGTTACAGATATGGAACAGAATTTAACGACAGGAAATATTGGAAAGACGATTGCATATTTTGCATTACCATATCTTTTGTCTTATTTTCTGCAGACGTTATACGGGATGGCGGACCTGTTTATCATAGGCCGGTTTGGGGGAGTGGACGGTATTACGGCAGTTTCCAACGGCGGTCAGGTTATGCATATGCTGACTGTGATCATCGTGGGACTTGCTATGGGAACCACCGTGACCATAGGAAAGTCCGTAGGAGCCGGAAAGCTGGAGGATGCATCGGAGTCCATTGGCAATACAGTGACATTTTTTATGGGATTATCTATTGTGCTTATGGCGGCTCTGATCTTTCTGGTAAATCCCATTGTGACGTTGATCGGGATTCCTGCGGAGGCGGTAGCCGGGACGAGGCAATATCTTCTGGTATGTTTTATCGGTATCCCGTTTATTACGGCATATAATATTATCAGCGCGATCTTCCGGGGACTTGGTGATTCCAAAAGTCCTATGTACTTCATTGCAATCGCATGTGTAGCAAATATCCTGTTAGATTATCTGTTTATTGGATACTTTGGAATGGGGCCTGTGGGCGCTGCGCTTGGAACCACACTGGCCCAGACCTTCAGCGTCATAATGGCACTGTTTGCAATCCGCCGGAAGCAGACGGGGATTCATCTGACCGGCCGGCAGTTTAAGATCAAAGGAGATGTTCTGGGGCAGATCCTGAAAATCGGTATTCCGGTGGCGGTACAGGATGGCTGTATCCAGATTGCATTTATCGTGATCAGCGTGATTGCAAATCATAGGGGCTTGAATGATGCGGCGGCAGTAGGTGTTGTGGAGAAAATAATCGGAATGATATTTATCGTTCCGTCCTCTATGCTGGCAACGGTATCGGCATTGTCGGCGCAGAATATTGGAGCGGGAAAGCACGACCGGGTACAGAAGATTCTTCGGTACGCTCTTATGACGACAACGATTTACGGTATTGTTATGGTGGTTTTGGTGGAGCTGTTTTCCGGACAGGTGGTGGGAGCGTTTACTGCAGATGCGGCAGTGATCCTGCTGGGAAGTCAGTATATCAGTTCTTATATTATTGACACGGTCTTTGCCGGAATTCACTTTTGTTTTACCGGATATTTCTGTGCGTATGGCAAGTCGTATCTGGGGTTTATCCATAATATTTTATCAATCCTGCTCATGAGAATTCCGGGTTCCTATCTGGCATCCGGGATGTATCCGGATACATTGTTTCCTATGGGATTTGCAGCGCCGGCGGGGTCTCTGTTATCCATTGTGATCTGTCTGATCGCGTATGTATGGATGAAAAAAGAAAAGAAAGGATGAGAGATATGAGAGCTTATGGACGTTTTATGAAAAATACAGCGGCACTGCTTCTGCTTCTGGCATTGCTGTCGCTTTTACTGCCTTTCTGCCGTTTTCAGGCAAAAGGACAGGATATGACGCTGTCCGGTGTGGAGGTGCTCACGGCAGGAGGAAAGGCAGGGTACACCTATCTGCAGCAGGGTGGCGTACCGGACGATTTCGTGCTGAAAGCACCATTTACATGGGGTGATGTGAAGGAAGGCATACATTATGCAGACCAGACAGGCAATTCCAATCTGCTGGTGGCTGCGGGAGTGGCGGTTTGTCTGCCGGTAATACTTTGCTTTCTTGCTATGTGTATGCTGTTTCTGGCAGAAGGAAAAAAGACCATGGTACTGCCTACTATATTTATAGCGGCGGTCACAGCAGAGCTTTTGGTTGTTCTGGCAGGTTTTACGGCGATTCACCCGTTTCTGCTGGCGGGAGTCTATCTATTTGCGCTGTTCCATATTATGGCGTTGATATTGATCCTGTTTGGCTGGACATTGGGGGGCTATCGTGAGCCAAAGCAGAAGAAGCGCGGCAAAGACGGGGCAGACCAGGAGAAAAACGAGGATCGTGACCGGAAAAAATCCCGTGACCATAGCCGTAGCAGACATAAGAAATCTAAGGGGAAAAAGAAACGCCGTTCTTCCAAAGATTCCAAAAAGAAGGATGATAAGAAAGATAAAAGCAACGAAAAAAGCAGAAAGAAGAACGAGGATCAGGACGAAAAGAATTCGCAGGATCAGAAGCACAGAGCGCAGGAAAATAGAAGTAGAGGAATCCAAGCGGCAGGAAGTGTCGGTGATGGAAACGGTATTTACAGTGGACTTTCGTGGAATTTAACGGAGGGGAAATCCTCTGCGGTAACGATCGGCACTACACCGGAGGCCATGAGAGGGATAGAAACGGGAAGTATGAAAGCGGCAGGGCAGATCGCAGATCACAACTGCCAGATCATTTATCATGCGGAGGATGGAAGCTATACTGTGGCAAGTCATGCGGCAGAGAATATCGAGCTATGGCAGGGTGGCAGAATATTAAAACAGCTTCAAAATGGAGAACGTGTACGGGTTTCGGGACAGACCAGACTGGAGGTGGGAAGGGAACATTTCCTGTGGTTAAAATAAAGGATATGTGAATATTATATTTGATCGCAAAAATGCGGGGGATTACGATTTGGAATTTGATAAAATTATATTGGAAAAACTCTTCCTGCTTTTTATATTTTGCGTTTATATGCCGATATACTATCTATAAGGAAATCAGGGAGGATTCTATATGAAGAAAAAATCAATATCAACCCTGCTGGCTGCGCTGCTGTTTTTGACAGCGATATTGTCGCCGTGCCGGATGGATACGGCATCTGCGGCAGCAAAGATCAGGGTATCCAAAACAAAGGTTACAGTTGTAAAGGGAGATCGAATTACGATCAAGGTCAAAAACGCCGGGACAAGGAAGATCAAAGCCAAGGTATCCGATCGAAAAATTGCTTCGGTAAAGGTGATCAAAAAGAAAATTCGGATTACCGGGAAAAAGCAGGGAAAGACAAAGGTTACGTTGACGGCATATCATATGAAGAAATGTGTGGTAAACGTAGTGGTTGTACCGGACGAAGAGGGAGAGGTTGAAGTCGTTATTCCAACGAAAGCTCCGACGAAAAGACCGTCGGCAAGTCCATATGTCAGAGTGACCACAAAACCAACCATAAAGCCTTCTGCGAGACCATCACAGCTTCCGGGTATAGAGCCGGGAGTGACGGCATCGGCAGAACCAGACCGGAGCGCAGAACCGGCAGAGACAGTGGCGCCGACAAAGAAACCGGGGACACCAGAGCAGCCGGAAGCGTCTGTGAAACCAACTCCTACAGAGCTTCCAACTACAGATACCCCGGCATCCAGTCCGAAAGCTACAGTCACACCGGAGCGCACACCAAAAGCAAGCGCAACGGCAAAGCCGGCGAAAACACCGGCAGCTACACCGAAGGTAAGCGCAACGGCAAAGCCGGCGAAAACACCGTCAGCCACACCGAAGGCAAGTGCAACGGTAAAGCCTGCGACGACACCGGCAGCTACGCCAAAGGCAAGTGCAACACCAAAGCCGACAACGACTCCGGCAGCTACACCAAAAGCGAGTGCGACGGCAGATCCAATCATAACAGCAAAGCCGACCATCACACCGACAGTCAGTGCAACAACGATACCGACCGATGTCCCGGCTGCTACGTTGCAAACAACACGTCTCTGCTTTGCGGAAAAATCTCTATATATTGGAGAGAGTACGGAGGCACTGCAGGCGGATTGGGGAGAACCGGAGCGTATTGATCCACTGCCGCAGACAAATATGACGGCATATATTTATAATGGTAACAGTACCACGGAACCATATCTTCTGGTTGGCATCAAGGATCAGAAGGTTGCTTCTTATTTCACGATTGGAAAGGGCTTTACCGTTTATGATGCTACGGTGAACACAGTGGACGGTACTGCGGCGCAGCAGACAGAGCTGGTGCAGGAGGGCACAGGTGCAGCGTCTATGGTGGATGCCGGATGGAGTGAAAATACAGATAACTTTTACGCCCTGAATAGTGACAAGCAGGAGGCGAAGGAAGGCACGGAGGCATATTACCGTTTAACGGACAATGCTTATATGTATGCGTTCAGTGATTTCTATGATAGGAAAGACAAAGCAGTTTATGGATTTTATGCATTTTCCAAAGACTGCAACAAGTATAACATGATCTATCGGAAGTATATGACATATAATGATGAGATTTTGCGGGCGGCAGAAACACAGGTTTGGGAAATGACAAATGCATATCGGACTTATATGGGGCTTTCCAATCTGCAATGGGAATCAAAAGTGGAGGCGGCAGCCAGAGGTCATAGTCAGGATATGGCAGACAATAATTATTTCCAACACAATAGTCAGGATGGCACAAGATTTTTTGCCCGCCTGCAGGCGGAGGGGATCAGTTACCGCTCGTGCGGCGAGAATATCTGTGCCGGCAGTGGCGATGCAATTTATATGGTGATTGGCTGGATCGGTTCCTCCGGTCACAGAAACGGTATCCTGACCCCAAGCTTTAAATATATTGGAGTCGGTGTCGCATACAATGCTTCTGCCAAATGGCTGGTTTATGCCACACAGGATTTCTGGGGTTAAATAACAAAATGTTGAAATAATAAAACACCACGATCTGGAGAGTTAAAAAGATATTCTTTATAACAACTTCAAACCGTGGTGTTTTTGATATAAGAAAGTTTGAGTTACCAATATTTCGACAATAGCCAGCGGCTGGTTTACTGATGCTCCTCAACATATTTCATCAGGAACAGATCGTCCTCCGGCATCTGACAGCCCACAATGTAATGTCCCTCGTTATTAGAACAGCGGATAATACGTCCTTCCAGCAGGCTATGGGATGGAACTTCAAAATGCTGGATCTGCAGGGTGATCCTTGTACCCTTTGCAGTAGCAAAGAAAGCGGCGTCTGTAGTAAAGGCAAAACCGTTTCCGCTGATATTGTCCAGCCTGCCTGTAAACTCCTGTCCGGTTTCCAGGACAGTGATGAGACAGTCGTTATTGATATCCATACGAGGATATTTACGGCGGTTGTTGATCTTTGGACGGGAACTGATCTGTATCTGATAAATTCCATTATTGTCCGGGAAGATCTTTGCTTTGTCCCAGCAGTAAAGGACATTGCCTACTGTAACCTGTACGTGGCAAGGTGTGGTTTCCGGGATTCGGGCAGAAGAAGGAAGTGTGAGCGAGATGCCCTGTGGTGTTTCCTCCACAAGTTCACCGTGGTATGTGATGTTTGATGTATCATCAGGAGAGACGATCACCTTCATGCCGGGTGTCAGGTCCTCCAGTCCCATAAATCCGCCAATGCCAAGCTCGCACATCAAGGCTTCAACGACATTTTCAATCGTGTCAATATTGACGGCAGTTTCATCGTATTTACTTAACATTTTGTGACAGATTTCATTGGAATCCGCAATGCCGGAGGTCATGTCCTCTACGGTCGTGGATACCTGTCCCATATTTGTTACAAGCTGATGGTTTGACTGCTCCACCCGTTTCATTGCATCATCAATGGTATGTATGTGTTTCTCGATCTCCGTGGAATCTGCGGTAATAGTGGTTACACTTTCATTCGTCTTGGATACCTTCTCGAGTGTATCCTGGATCAGATGAAGGGTATTTTCAATCGCATTTGTCATACGGTCGGAGGTTCCTTCCAGACGGATCAGCGCCTCCTGGATCTGGCCGGAGGATTCTTTAGTCTCAGCACTTAAGGTACGGATCTGATCTGCAACAACGGCAAAGCCCTTGCCGGCTTCTCCGGCTCTGGCTGCCTCAATGGAAGCATTTAATGCCAGCAGATTTGTCTGGTTGTTGATCTTTTCGATGGTTCCGGTTTCCTCCTTCACCATTTCGAACTCTGTCTTAAATGCCTGCAGTGTCTGCTCCGTTTCGGAGGAAAGTTCGGACATGGTCTGTGTGGTCTGCAGCAGACTCTTTAAGTCAACGGAGCTGTTTTTTGCGTGAGTGCCGGACTCATCGATCAGTGTTACCACTTCTCCGATCATGACAGCAATCTGCTGTACCTGTGAGCTGATATCAGAGGTCATATCCACAGAGGAGCTTGTCGTATCCTGCAGATTTGTTTTGTTGTCGTTGAGAGTATCCATCCGGGAAGCAACAATATCAGCTCCGTGTTTGTTCTCGCCGGCAAGCTCCCGGACTACGATCACGCCGTCCATAATGGAATTGCTGGCTGTTTTTACCTTCTCTACGGTGGTGATCACGCGGTGAAGATCATTTTTGATGCTGTCGGTCATAGCACCGTCTGATTCATTCAGATGGCGGATGGACATGCCGTAGCAGATATAACAAAGGATAATGCAGGAAAGCTCCAGCTGATAGTCCTTCATATTGGTGGCGGAATTCATACCCAGCACCATGTAGCGGTATACGGAGCTTCCGATAATGATAATGGCATTGACAATACCGCAGTACCGCATAAACAGCTGATCCTTATAGATCACCAGAAGACTTGTCACCGGCAGTATATAAGTAAATGCGATCGGTGATGATGTGGTACTGATCACATAGGTATAGAAGATACCGTAGCCAATGACCAGATCAAATTTGTAACGGGTGGTATCCCAACCCCTGACCCGGAGCAGGATCTCTCCGGCAATAAACGGAATCCAGCATAATGCCAGAAATGTCAGATAATAACCGGCACTGTACAGCCCATGGGAAAAGTCAGAACCATAATTGGCAGATAAGAGAATGGCAAAGATCAACCAGATCTTACGTGCCTTCCGATTTGCTTTTTCTTTAAATAGTTTTTCGTCGTAATTCATAGAATTTCCTCATTTCTTGTGTGTCACAGCTTTTTAAAATAATCTGTCATTGCATGAAATACCTGTGTGCTTTCCGGCAGCTCCGGTTCAAATGCACTGAAAGCGTGAGTCAGTCGTGGATCATCAGGAAAGTCCATAATTTGGGACTCCATCTGAGCCCGGTCCAGTGCCATCTTAAACTGCATGGTATAACGGCGCAGATGGTCTTTGCCGCTGGTGACCAGAAAGCATGGTGGCAGGGATTTCATAATGTCCGGGTGCTCCGGGTTGACATATGGTGCAAACGCAGAGCGGCGGTATTTCGGTCCGTAAAGGTATTTTGGCATAAAAAGTCCGATCTGATCGAATTTGTTCGTATAAAACATACCGCTGATCAGACCAAGTGCCTTCAGAGGTAATGCTGAAGGTGTCACACCGGCGGCTTTTGCAACCTTTGGATTGCGCTGTGCGGCCGTGGCATATACCAAAAGGCATGCACCGCCGCTGTCACCTACGGCATAAACATCAGCGGAATTGCCGCGATATCTGTCCAGTTTCTTCTGAATAAAATCCATCGCCTGAAAAATATCACTGATCTGGTCATAGATCGTGCAGTCCGGGATCAGCCGGTACTCCACATTAAAGACCAGATAACCCAGAGTGCAGAGTCTGGCACAGAAATACTGGTTAAACTCCTTGCTGCCGAGAAGCAGGCCACCTCCGTGGATATTGATGATCACAGGCCATCCCTCTGCCGGGGAAGTGCCTGACGGCTCCATTATATCCAGACGATGTGCTTTGATACCATCCGTGGCATAGGGAATCCCCTTTGTCATGGTGATATCCTCCGGAAAGGTAAAATGTTTGTTACGATTCTTGTACTTCCGGTAGAAGTCCTCCCGTTGTTTGTAAAATATATTCTCAATTATTTTGCTCATGCTTTACACGCTCTCATTCGTAATTATTCACTTTCTATGATACAGAATTTTTTGTTGATATTCAATCAGAAATTATAAAAAAATATCTAAGAGTGTTAATAAATCGTGCACAAAAAATTATTTATTTCGAATTCCATTTTGTAAAAATTGTACATAAAATTTGTAAAATCGTATTGCATATTTTGGAGAAGGATGATAATATATTTTTTGTAGCAAAAGAAACAACTCTGTGGGGGAGTTGTTTCAGTAATGTATTGGGCGTGATTAGGATGTGGAAAGACATTTTTTGTGGGGACAAAGGATGTCTTTTTTCTGAGCCAAAAACGGGGAACGATCGTGAAAAACAGTTTATATTTTGTGGGGATTTATCATTGTTTTTTATCGTTTCTTCAGTCCTGTTTTTTGGACAATTACATTTAGAAATTACATTCTGATCAGCCGGGAAGGAGACTTTTATGGCTTTACGAAAAAAAGCAATGGCCATTGTCCTGAGTATGGCAATGGTGGCAACCTCGCTGTCGCTCCCAAATATGACAGCGAAAACAGCAAAAGCTGCCGGAAGCAGCTTTCAGAACCTGAACCAGTCGCAGATCACGGAGGCGATGGGGGTCGGGTATAATCTCGGAAACTCACTGGAGGCCGCAAGTGCAGGCACTCCGAACGAAACAGCCTATGGCAATCCAAAGCTCACAGAGGATCTGGTTCTTGCAGCGAAGGATGCCGGCTTCAAATCAATCCGTATTCCGGTATCTTATCTGAGCATGATCGATGACAATAACGGATACAAGATTGATTCTACATGGCTTGACCGTGTGCAGCAGGTGGTGGATTATTGTGTGGACAATGATATGTATGCCATTGTGAATATGCACGGTGACGGCTACACCACAGTAAACGGCGGATGGCTGTTGTGCGGAAGTGGTGACCAGACAAAGATTAAAGCAAAATACAAAGCATGCTGGGAGCAGATTGCCGATCGTTTCAAAGGTTATGACGAGCATCTGATCTTTGAGTCTATGAACGAGGAGTTTGATGGAACTTACGGAACCCCCGGCAGAAGTGCCTATGCAAATATAAATGCGTACAATCAGATTTTCGTGGATACCGTACGCAGATCCGGCGGTAACAACAATCAGAGATGGCTGTTGATCCCTGGATGGAATACCAATATTGATTATACGGCAGGGGATTATGGCTTTGAAATGCCGACAGATAATTATCTTTCTTCTAATATCGCATCCGGACAGAAAAGAATTATGATCTCTGTTCATTATTATGATCCATGGGATTTCTGTGGTACTGAGTCCGGAGCTGTGACCCAGTGGGGTGACAGTGTCACAGATGCATCCAAGAAACCAGGCTGGGGCGATGAGTCTTATATGGCATCCCAGTTCAAAAAAATGTACACCAAATTTGTTTCCCAGGGATATCCTGTGGTCATTGGAGAGTTTGGTGCCATCAATAAGGAAAATTACGACAGTCAGAATAAGATCTGCCGTGCCGAATATTATCAGAAGGTTTGCTATTATGCAAAGCAGTATGGTATGATTCCGGTTGCATGGGACAACGGTTATAACGGAGAATATGGATTTGCAATTATCGACCGTTATTCCAATAAGGTTGTTCACCAGGAGCTGATGGATGCCATGATGGAGATCTATGGCGGAGATCAGTCTGCAACTGCTACAGGAATTACACTGAATAAATCATCTCTGACCGTTCATATCGGAGATGAGAAGCAGCAGCTCACCGCGACGCTGACACCGGCCGACAGCAAGGATAAGGTTGTGTGGAGCTCCAGCGATGAGAGTGTTGCTTCTGTGAACTCCAAGGGACAGGTAACCGCAGTTGGAGCAGGAACCTGCACCATTACAGCGTCTGTGCCTCTGGGATACAAGGCAACCTGTCAGGTGACAGTGCCAAAGGCAGAATATGTACGAGCTAAAATGTATCTGCTGGAAACCGCAAGCTGGCAGTCTGTGATCAGTGATGAGTATGTTGATATTTATTCCGGCGGCGGAGACTTCTCGTTGTCTCTGGAGGCAACCAAGAGCCAGCTGCAGAACATTGGCTCTCTTTACATTAAAGATATCAATGTGGCAGATGATGAGGCCTCTGTATTTAATAAGGCAACGGTAAAGGTAAAATCCTTCGAGATCAATGGACAGAAATATACCATGAAAAATGATACCTTTACCTATGATGTATCACAGAAGGCATCCGATGATGGTCTGATTTGTCCAATCTTTAATTTCTCATTTATTAATGTTTGGGCAAATACCCACATCAATAATGTGACGGTAGAAAATTCAAATTATAAGGCATACTTTAATAATGTAAACTATCAGACAATGAATACCGTTAAGATAAACTTCGAGGTATCCGGAATTGACGGAAATGTAACAGAGCCAACCGCAGCACCAACAGTAGAGCCGACAGTAAAACCAACTGTTGCACCGACGGCAGAGCCGACAAAGGCACCAACGGCAAAACCGACAGAAGTACCAACAGTAAAACCGACCGTTGCACCGACAGCAAAACCGACAGAAGTACCAACGGTAGAGCCGACTGTTGCACCGACTGTAAAACCAACAGAGCCTCCGGTGATCACAGGAGAAAAGGTGATCGTATCGAATCTGGCATCCACTTATGCAACTAATGATGCATCATGGCTGATGGATGCAGCAGATGATGATATTGTAACAGTTGTTTATACCTGTACGGATCCTTCTCACGGAAACTGGGGCATTCTCGGCTGGGGAGCGTCGGTAGATGATCAGTGGCAGAACGGTGATAATTATTCAGCCGCAGGCAATGCTGCAGAGGAGATCACCAGGGTATATACAGTTAAAGAGCTGAAAGCATCTTTGAATATTAAGGATAATTCCAATGTATCATATCTCTGCCTGTCTGTATGGAATGGTGGAAAGATTGTGAAGCTTTCCATTGCAGGTAATGGCAGTGAGACACCGGAGCCAACGGTAGAGCCTACTGCAGCACCTACAATTGCACCAACGGTAGAGCCGACCGTTGCACCAACACAGGCACCAACAGCCGCACCTACTACAGAACCGACAGTGGCGCCAACCGTTGCACCTACTACAGCGCCAACCACAGCACCGTCTGACGACAGCAAGGTAACAGGAACCGTGAAACTCACCAGTGACTGGGGCAGCGGCGGAATCGCACAGATCACCCTTACAAATAATTCCGGCGTAAGCTTCACAAACGGCTGGACCGTTGAGTTCACGCTGGACCGTGAGATCACATCTATGTGGAGCGGCGAGTGCACAAGCCTTGGCGGCAATCGTTACCGCATAAGTAATCCGAGCTGGGACGGTAACTGGGCTGCCGGAAAGACCATTACCCTGAATTGTGGTGTTGGCGGCGGAAGTGGCGCACCGGTTATCAGTGATATTGTATTAAAATAGCCTTTCTGTGATAAACAAAAAACCAACAATTTTGCCATAGTATAGTAATAAATAGACGGCATTCGCAATTTATCGGTTGCGGATGCCGTTTTGTTGTAATAAAATATAAGTGGAATGCTTATATCGTTGTGACATATGTGAAGGCAACATTAGGAGAAAAACTTGTCTGTAATCGTTATTTTGATGGGCTGATGGTTACAGCTCCCTGGGCCGTGATTTTTGACGGAGTAACGTCATGGACGGTAAATCATCAGGATATTGTCCCGACAATTCTTGTTTTGGGGATTTATGTAGATTTTGAAAATCCGGCCATCCGTAAGCTGACACTCCATAATGAGCGGATGATCGAAGGTTTTGCGACTCTGGTGGAAAAAAGGAGGAAATAATGTACCAGATAACATTATATGATGATTGCAGTAATCCGATCGCAGATGGTACGGTGTCCTATTATGTGGACAGTCTTGAGGAGTTTGAAGAGAAGTGGGTGCCTTATGCCGAGAAGAATTTGAAAGAACGGTTAAAACGTTATTATCGATCCAAAGCGGGAGAGATTGTGACGGATTATTACAGTGATTCAGAGAAATTAAATATCGTGCAGCAGGATGAATATGCTGAGATCCTGGAGGAAAAGAGCTTTGAGGAAAAGGAGCTTGATATCACATTGTCCAATGTGTATTGGTGTACGACGGATTTTCATATAGCAGATCTGAAGTATGTGATCCGTAAAATAAAATATAACGGAAAATATCTGCTGGTGACAAAATATGATATTAAAGGAATTTACCGCAAAAAAGAATTCCCGGATGGAACGGGATATTATTGCGATACGGCTGAATTTTGCGGAAATGCTATCTGTGAAGTAAACCTTACCCCGAATTTTGATTGTGAAACCATGCGTAATAAATATACTACAGCAGATGCTTTTCTGGAAGATACCATTAAATGCTTTGTCTGGATACCGATGGCAGAGAGCGAAAAAGAAGAGGAGCTGCAGATTCAGCGGTTGCCTATGCAGGAATTAGAGTGGCTGCTTCGGGACATTCCGGGGGAAGCCGGATGATCACGGATGTACCGGATACATTATATCAATAAAGAAATAGAACCAAAAGAAAGGAAGATATATTTGGAGAAAAATATACGTTTGCGGGGACAGATAGAATTAGAGGAAGATTTACATAAAACGTTGACCCTGATTTCTTCCGATTGGAAGATGCAAAATAACAGGAGGGATCAGCAGACCGGCTTTATTTATAGGACCCAGTCGTTGGAAGAATGTCTGCGGCAAATTGAAAAAACAGGTGTTGATAAGAATTATGCACTTCACCGCTGGTACAATTTTAAAACATCGGTACAGTGTGAATATATTTTTTGTGAGTATGGTGCAATTCATGAAACAAATGTATATAACCATGATGTGGACATTTATATTAACCATGTTCCATTTGATGTGAAACTGACCGTGTATCCGGCAAAGTTATATTCCAGGCCGTACGATCTGTCCACCAGAGAGGGGAAGGATGCAATGATTCGCTGGTATTACGCCAGTCAATCCCAGCAGAGCAGGAAGCAGCTGTTAAATCGTCTGTATGTAGTATGCGATGGGGCTGACGGGGAGGAGAAGCTTGCTATGAAGAGCAATTTTTCCCTGATGAGGGAGCAGATCTCGGCGTTTATGGAGCAGGTGAAAGAAGATGGATTGCACGAAATTACGATTACGGATCAGGGCAAAACATACCGGCTGAAAAGTGATATCATATATTTACATTAAAAGAAAAAGGTGAAGCGGATTACTTCACCTTTTTAAATACAAAAATATATTCATGTTTAAAGATATAAAAGTCATTTGTGATGGCACGGTATCGCCAGATGCCCTGTTGATTTGCTTTTCCCTTCGTTTCTCCAAAGTTTTTCACCAGAATTGCTTTTAATAAAAAGCCTCGTTCCATAAATTGGTTCATACAGTAAAATCCCAAAGGGATCACCTGGCTGTTGGCATATTTATCACCGATCACACAGGCGCAGTAACGGTTCTTTTCCAGATATTTTGTGGAATTGTCAATCACTTGTCCGAAGGATTCCAGAAATTCATCCAGCGTGGAGGTGTTTGACAGATCCTTTTCATTGTCGGAAAATTTAATGATATCCCAGTACGGCGGATGCATCATAACAAATTGCAGCTTGTCAATGCCGACGGATGACATCACCTCCTCGATGTTCACTGTGCGGCTGTCTCCGGTTACGGTCCTGACAATGCAGTTCTTGCGCTGCTCCGTCCGGATCCGTTCTTCGGCCTCCTGGACCACGTCCGGCTGCAGATCAATACCGATAGAATTTCGTCCCAGACGCTGTGCCTCGATCAGGGAAGTACCACTCCCCATAAAAGGGTCGAGGATCCAGTCACCCTTTTTGGTATACCGGGTAAAAAGCTGATGGGGAATCTGTGGCACGAAATTCCCATGATAATCTCCGGAATGTGCACCGGAATTGTCCCGCTTCTCGATCAGCCATAAGGAATCCGTATTGATATCGCTGTATTCTTTCCATTTTTTTGGATCTAAATCATTATATTTTGCCATTTTACTTGCCCTTTTGATGATTTCCTGATGGAAAACGTCATTTTCTGTAATTGTATTATTTGATCAGACAGTGCAGATATTCCTTCGTGGAATTTGCCTTGATGTTGCGGTTTTCGTCCTTGTCTGCCTTGAATCTCCGGTAGTCCGTTGTAAAGGTCTGATATTTACCGTAACGGGACATAATTTCGCGGATCGTTTCCAGAGACATCAATCCTTCGTTGTTGTAACTTAAGAAAATATATTTAAAATCCGCATGCCGGATCAGGTCATCAAAGGTTTCTGCCACGGTGCGTTTGGAACAGTATTTGCTCTTCTGTTCGGTGGAGCTGCGCAGCCCTGTTACGCCACGAAGCTCCGGATGATCATATCGGGCAATTGTCTCCAGAACATGATAATTGGAACAATATTGTCTCGCATTGTAAGGCGGGTCCAGATATAATACATCTCCACGAATGGTCTGGATCAATGTATTGATATCCTCATTATAAACAGTCCCCACCGGTCCATCAATGACCGGAAGAAGCTCCAGCTGAAATTTCTTCTGGGCAGATTTTTTGATATGCTTCAGAAAAGCACCATAAACCGATGCGGTATTTGCATATTTATCAATGGAATTTACCAGGCTTGCCAGATAATAAAAATAAGTATGGTCATCCATTTTGCCGGCTGTATGAAGCCGCTCCAGCTCTGTCCGGATCGCATCGCATTTCATGCCGTTTTCATTTGTAAAATAATTTCGTCCCGAACCGGAACCCTCACAATAATTCCGGTAAATAAAGCCCTCCATAGGGGGAAGAGCGTTTAATGTATCCAGCCACTTGGTATCTAACTCCGGTACATTCTCGATATAGTGTTTATTTAATACATAGCTGTAATATTGAATGTCATTTGCAATCACAGTACAGCCCTTTGACTTGTAGGTCTGGCCGACAACACCTGTGCCTGCGAACAGATCTGCAAAGACATAATCACCGTTTTTGTAGCTGGTCACCTCTTCAATGGTCGTTTCCAGAAAGTCCATTAGAGAGTATTTCGAGCCAATATAATTCATTTTAATCCTCATTTCTAAGTCGTATGTTATACATCTATACAATGAAAAAGAGTACCATATTTCGAGGGAAAAAGCAATCAAAGGGGGAGAAGGGGGATTTTTTCAAGACAAAAAAGTTAATAATGAAAAATACTATTTGAAAAATATTGAAATGATGTTATAATTATTTTAATTTATAGAACAAAGGAGGAAGATGAAAATGCCATATAACAATGAATCTATGGGAATATCTGCTGAAGTAGCAATTGCAAAAAGCTTTGGGATATATGTGAATCCTTATTATGAGGATCGTTCAGAGCCGGAAATTGTAGAACTATTGATGGATGATGATAAAATTAATAAAATTTTTGAAAAAGAAAATATTCCCGAACCCGTATGTCATGTCGCAGAAGGGCAGAATCCTGTTGATTTTGAACTGGCGGGAGGGAAGACACTTTCAGTAAAAACGAATCAGGGAGAATTAGGAAAGGTTGCACCGCAAATAATAGGACAGCCTACGGCTGATACATATTTTAGACATTTGAGACGATACGCCAAGGGGTTTTGTTTAGAGGATTTTTTGGATGAAAATAATATTAAAATGACGAATGAAAATAAATCTGAAATCTTCAAGAGGATATCTATAAACAAACCTGCCATGGTTGTTAATATGTACTGGGAAAATCTGTTTGATTGTGATTATTATCTTCATTTTTTTAATTTAGGTAGTTATTCTGATCCTTTAAATAATTATCTGTTTTTGGAAAAGGAACAACCACCTGTATGGGACAATGGAAAATTTAGTTTCACTCAGTCGTTGAAGTCCTGGAATGAGTCTAATACATTGAAATATTGTGGGGTTAGTATGGGAGAGTTTCAAGTGCACAGCAATAGAAATTGTTTTAAATTCAGATTTAACATGAAAGGTGTAATGAAGCTGATAAAACAAGGAGAAATTACATTATGATAATGTAACAGATGATATTAGATTGCAAAAGAATCATTGTGATATTTTATTAAAATGTATGAGGAGGAGGCACAATTATGCTGTTAGTAGGTGTGAAGGAAGATGCAGGCTGGTTAATGTCCAGATGGAATCTAACGTATCCGGTGGAATGGGCGAAGCTTTGTAAGGCGGTTCATTTTGTATATGACTATTATGCTGATGTAGAGATATTAATGGATGGTCAGCCGGTGCAGATTGGCAATAAAATGGAGCTTCTCAGACTGAAAGAAGTCAGCAATCTCACGGTCAGGGGAATGTCTAAAATCATAGGGGTTCCAGTTATGATTACATTTTATAATCAATTACAGGCAGTTGATGTGAATGTTGCGGGGATGACGGAGGAGTTCCAGGCGGCAGATTATCAGAAGTTTAATATGTCGATGGGGCAGTATATGGACAGTATTGAGATTGCAATGCATAGGTAAGATGAAGGAAGAAAAATTAATCAGAAAATTAACCAGCAGTTTACAACACAAAATTTATAAATTGAGTTATAAAATAATGTATTTAGTAGGAGGAAGAGGAAATATGTTGAAGAAAATACAAATAAATGGAAGATTATTTTTAGATCGTTTTAAAATAGCAAGTGGATTTGTTTTCGGAATAGCATCGGCATGTCTTTTGTTTTTTGATAAAAAAGATTTCAAAATTGAATCGTGTTGTAGCAAAATTATTGCACTAGTAATTTTGTTACTTTTGGCATTAGGTTATGCAATTTTTAAAGTGATAACCTATAAAGAAATTGAACGTGTAAAAGGAAAGTTAATCTTAACATATGGTGATCTATGGGAGGAAGCATTTTCTAATAAAGGAAAAAAGAAAATTGTTGTTGTTAGTGTAAACACAACCTTTGATACGATAGTGGATGAAAAAGTGTCTACAGTCGATAAACCATTAGTAAGTCCTACAACAATACATGGACAATGGATTAAATGTATGAATAAAAGAAATGTTGCGGCTTCGGATATAGATGAAAAAATAAGTGATAGTCTTAGTTTGCAAGGTATTAATCCAATAAAAGAGTTAAGTGAGGATATTAAGAATAGAGGAAAAGTGAGATGTTATAGTAAAGGTACCATTGCACAATGTGAATATGGCAATACAGTGTTTTATTTGCTGGCATTGTCAGAATTTGACAAAAAAAATAATGCACAAAATACAAAAGAAGAATTAGTACATACAATTATGAAGCTCATAGATTATTATAATGAAAAAGGAAATGGATTTGATATGTATGTTCCACTGCTGGGGACAGGACAATCAAGGACTGGTATAACAAGGAAAGAATCTTTAGAAATTATGACATCATTATTTGAATTATATGAAGAAAAATTACAAGGATGTGTGAATATTGTTGTTTATTCAAAAGATCGGGACAAAGTGTCTTTAGGGGTATAAATATAAGGAGGGACTGATTATGGGACATAAATGTTTTGTGAGTTTTAAAAAAGAGGATAATTATTATAAGGAAAAACTTGTAAAATTATTTTCTGAAGAAGATATTATTGATAAGACATTAGACAGAGAAATAAAAAGTGAAAATGGAGATTATATCATGCAGGTAATACGAAGGGATTACCTTAAAGACTCAACGGTAACGATTTGTTTGATTGGAACGCATTCATCTGAAAATGAAGGATATGATAATTTAGGTCGAAATAAAAACTATTTTATAATTAGAGAACTTCAGGCTTCGCTTTATAACGGGGAAAATAATACAAGAAATGGTATTTTAGGCGTTGTGACACCTGAAATGTATGAAAAGATATATAAGGGATCTTATAGGTGTTCGGAGTGTGGTTACAACCATGAGTACCTGAAAGTAGATGATGATACCGTTATTCGGGAGTTTAGTAAAAATTATCACATAGAACCTCATGTAGGATGTTGTTGGACTGAAAGTCAGAGATATTGCATTTTAGTAAGATGGGATGATTTTGTTAAAAATCCAGAGGAATATGTAAATGAAGCATATAGTAAGAGGATAGATACAATTGCTAGTAAAGTAATAGTGAGGGATAAAAGATAATGTATAGAGCATTTGATTTAACTGTGACGATTCAAGAAATTGGAAATATTGTGGAGCATAATGATTCACAACAAATAAAAATGTGGAAAAATATAGGGTTGCAATGTAGCCAAGATTTCGATGATAAATATAGAGAGTTGTTAAAAAGTTATATAAACAATGGTATGGTAAATGGGACAGAATTAATGAAAGATATATTTGCAAAAAATCATTATGATATATTTATGTCATATTCGCATAATGATGAGGATTTAGTACTTACACTAGCAGGTATGTTTAGAAAAATGTTTAATTTAAATGTTTTTGTTGATGCATTCTATTGGGGGAGTGCGGACAGTCTCCTTAGAGAAATAGATGACATAAAGTGTAAAAAAGATGATGGATTTTATGATTATCAAAAAAGAAATCTTACAACGAGTCATGTTCATGCTATGTTAACATCTGCGATAATGCAAGTAATGGATTTGTCAGAAATAGTGATATTTCTTAATACCAATAATTCTGTTCCTATTTTAGAAAACACATTATCCGGGAAAAAGGAGTATACATTTTCACCTTGGATTTATGAAGAAGCATTATTCACAGAATTGCTAAGAAAAAAAGAATGGTTTGAACATAGGAAAGGAGTTTTTAGTGAAAGTTTTGAAACAAAGAAAGAACATGACATCGAATTTATATACAAACTACCTAAGAATAATATGATTAATATAGAAGTAAATGATATCTGTAAATGGATAGAGTTAAATAGTAGACTAAATATGTCTAAAAGCAAACGCATTTGCACGATAGAAGACTTGGAATTATTATATTACGAAAATAATTATCCACTAAATATTTTATATAAAATTACAGAAGATAAATACAAAACAAAAAAGGATTAATACAACATGAAATGTATAGTTATAACCTTTCCGCTTTTATTACTATAGGAAGGTCAGAGGTTAATATCTATAATATGATATAGCTGAAAAATTACAAGTAATAGAGAAAAAGTTACCTAACTGTTGACATATCTGTAGAAAAAGGATGTCAATGTACGGGATAAACTGGTAAGAGAAGTTAAATAAAGTTATGAGATAAGCGGAGAAGAGATATTGTAATTTGAAAAGAACAGGAATGCCATAGATGTGGAATTAAATCTATGGATATGAAGCAAAAAATGCCTTGTAACAGTATAGTTATCTTATTTGATTGTCGATAGAATGTGATGGAAATAGTAATATAGTATGATGCGGATAATTAAAATATCTAAAAGGATCGGGGTGTCGATATGCTCATATTTTTTGAAAAACAATTTACTCTATCATCATAAATTTCAACATAGAATCAATTTCGTTGTAGACATATTAATGGATGGCAAACTGATACAGATTGGCAATAAAATGGAGCTTCTCCGATTAAAAGAAGTCAGTAATCTCACGGTCAGGGGAATGTCTAAAATTATAGGAGTCCCAATTATGATTACATTTTATAATCAATTACAGGCGCTTGATGTGAATGTTGCTGGGATGACGGAGGAGTTCCAGACGGCAGATTATCAGAAGTTTAATATGTCGATGGGGCAGAGTATATGGATAGTATTGAGATTGCGATGTATAGGTAAGATGAAGGAAGAAAAATTAATCAGAAAATTAACCAGCAGTTTACAACACAAGATCCATAATTTGTGCTATAATCATTTACATATTGACACGACAGTATCTGGTACAACAAAATTCTGACAAGCAAATAGTGATTTGAAAGAAGGAGGCACAGTATGGAACGACCGCATTTTGATATTGTGGCAAGCGGAAAGCGAATGAGACAGATTCGCAAGCAGAGGAATATCTCTGTTAAGCAGGTCATGGAATATATGGGATTTGAATCGACACAGGCCGTATATAAATGGGAAGCAGGAAAATGTTATCCCCAGGCCGACAATCTGGTAGCCTTAGCAATCTTATATCACGTAAGCCCGATGGAGCTTTTAGTGGAGGAGGACCTTGTGTCCTCCTCTGTTTGCATTCAGGGGAAAATTGCGGCATAGAGAAAATACAGCTGGAATATAAATATGGAGTTTGAAAAAAGTGAACTACTGGTTGCTCGACATCTTTCTTCCGGCAGGGTATGATAGGTTCATCAACAAAATACAGACGCATACAGCAGATTATTTGATTAAATTATAATGGATGACAATATATAAAAAAGTTTTATATTTTCTGCGTCTGGTGAAATGACACGGGGGTGACAAATGTTACACCCGTGTTTGCAAATGAAGGAGGGAGACCATGAAAAGAGCATTTTGGTTTGATGAATCCTATACGGACCAGCAAATGGTAGACGCAATGCGCACCCAAAAGATTCACGCAGTTCATTTTATGAAAAAATATAAAAACCGCTCTGTGACGGAAAACGGTGCCATGGGATACCGCACGACCGGTAAAGCATTGCTTGATCTGAATTTCAAGGTTTCCTATTTGAGAGATAGAGATGAGGAATACATAGTCGAAGAATTTATAAAAGCATATCATGAATCACCAAAGTATGCGGTTAAATGGCTTTTTTACCTGAGAGATATTCTGGAAGGATTGGGAGAGAGAAGAACCTTCCGGATCTGCCTGAAATATTTGGCGAAATCTCATTTTGATATTGCAAAAGCTGTGCTCCCTTATATTCCACAGTATGGCAGATATGATGATGCGCTGGTATTGCTGGAGACGGAGCTGGCAGGAAACGTGGCATCTATGTATCGCAGACAACTTGCCCGGGATCTGAAAGACATGGGGCAGCATAGACCGGTTTCGCTTCTGGCAAAATGGCTGCCTAGCATCAATACATCATCTGCGCAGACCAGAAAATACGCAGGAATACTTTGTCGATATTTTCAAATGTCTCCTAAGGTATATCGTCAGACATTATCCAAGCTTCGGGCATACAGTAATGTGGTAGAATCAAAAATGTCTGCATCGAACTGGTCAGAAATTGATTACGAAACCGTTCCGGCGAAGGCAAATATGATATATGATAAAGCGTTTGAAAAACATGATATCTACAGAAGATATTTGTACCTGATCAAAGTGTTTATGGGGGATGGCAAGCTTAATACCAATGGTCTTATGCCGTATGAAATTGTACATCGTATCACGAAAAACGGTTTTTACGGTGGATTGCGGGAGGACAATCTGGCAGAAATGTTGTGGAAAAAAATAATTGAGGATGGCTTCAAAAATGAGTGGGGGTTCGAGGATGCCATTGTTGTGGCGGATGGCTCCGGAAGTATGTATGCTAAGGCGTCCGGCAGCAGTTCCGTCCTGGCGATAGAAATCTGTAATTCTCTTGCGATTTATTTTGCAGAGCAGCTCAAAGGTGTTTTTCACAATAAGGCCATTACCTTCAGCGGACATCCGGAGTTTATCGATCTGCAGGACGATACAAGCCTGAGGGACAAGCTGGAGATCATGCGTGCCTATAGTGACGTTGCCAACACAAATATAGAGGCGGTTTTTAATCTGATTCTTGACATGGCAAAATGTCAAAATGTCCCAAGGGAAGAGCTTCCGAAGCAGGTGTTGATCATATCGGATATGGAGTTTGATCAGGCCACTGCTTCCGGTTACGTGCCGTGGGAAAATGAAAAATGGGACAGACCCAATGAGACATTATTTCGAAAGATTGAAAGGAGATACCAAGAAAACGGCTATCGGATGCCTCGTCTTATCTTCTGGAATGTGTGTGGCCGGACAAATACGATACCAAAAGTAGACAACGAGGAAGGCTTGTGCCTTCTTTCGGGATTTTCTCAAAACGCTATGAGGGTGGCGGCGAATAAACAAAAAAAGGATCCTTATGAGGCACTGATCGCATTGCTGGATTCGCCGAGATACCGGGTGATCGGGGAGGCAATTAAGATTGAAGATAATCCCTGAACGGTCTTGTCTAGCAGTGTGCAAAAGAGATCTTCTTTTGCCTTGTAATGTCCATAAAATGCACCGAGAGCGAAACCGGCATCAGAAACAATCTTACGTAGGGAAGCACTTTTGAACCCGTAATTTAAAAAATGCTTTTTGGCACTTGCCAGTATCAGTTCCTGTGTTTCTGTATAGTCTGTCATTACAATCGCCTCATATATCACTGATATATAAAGTTTGGTGGATAGGATTGGGAAAGTCGAGGGGGAAATAATGGAACAGTCTTACGGGAGATGTTTATTTCTTCGATAATCCAATGGCTTCATGTGGTAGAAATCTTTAAAAACCTTTGCAAACCGCCCCTGGTTTACATATCCGCAGGCTCTTGCTATGTCTGAAATATTTTGGTCAGATTCTGAAAGTAATTTAGCTGCCAGTTCCATGCGCTTATGGTTCAAATATGTGGAAAGATTCATACCATAAACAGAACGGAAATAATTTTTGAGGCTTGTCTCACTGACACTCAGGGAAGCAGCTATGCGGGCTGCCGAAATGTGACGGCTGAGATCCGTGAGAAGAATTTCCTGAGCTTTTTTTGCAAGTGCAGCCTGTGTACGGGTAAGAAATGGCTGTGAGCTTTGCATCAGGAGTCTGTGATCTGCCAGATGTAAAAGAATCTGCAGGCACAGTAGCCGGATATTCCCAACAGAATAAATCTGACGGTTCTGCTCCAACAACTTCCACAGCGTAAGAAATGGTTCAGATGTGATACAGGAAACAGCTTTCTCATAGAAATCGGAAAGCTGTTCAAAATCAATGGCGAACCGTTTCAGTATCTGTCTGGTTTCTTCGGTAAAGGTATCCGGCATGGCATAGATCTCCCAGCCCTGATAGAACCCGGATGGGTAATAAAAGGAATCCTGAACCATTTGGGTGCTGACGCTCATATGATTTTTATCTATGTAGCTGTAATTGTCCTCGGATAAATGAAATTCGCAGCGCCCTTCAAGACAAAAATTCACAATCAGTAAATGTTCGAAAGATAGGCCGCCAGATACGGGGACGGTAGTCGTGTGGATATCATTGAAGGCAAGGTAGATTCCAGGAAGAATGGAATAATAGGTCAGTGTCATATATCCGTCCGGCATTTCCTGATAAATCTCTATCTGCTCTTTTTTGCCCTGTAAGAACATTTGGATATCTTCGTTAAAAGCTAAATTATCTTTTTTCATAGATCAGGTCATCTCCTTATCTTTATGCCCGCAGGCAGAATCATGTCCTGCTGTTCCTAATTATTGCAGTCATTTATTTTTTAATAGTATTATAGCAAAGAATGAAAGTGATTCACAGGAACAAAAATAAGAAAATGCTAAACAGACCTTTTTTACCGGAACTGGTATAGATTTATTTTCTTATATACCGTAAGCTTTATACAAGAGTTAGAAGCAACGAACTTATAGGTGTAAAAGGATAGGGTATCATCCGATTCATAAACGCTACAGTGATGCTGAAAAGGAGGAGGAAAATGAGATTATCAGAAGTAACAGAGGGCAGCAAGGTAAAAGTAAATGCTATTTTGGGAAAACGTCATCTGCTCTCCAGACTGATCGGAGTGGGACTCGCAGAAGGAGCTCTGCTTCAGGTAGTGCAAAATGAAAAAGGGCAGCCGGTATTATTTTACTGTAGGGATTCTGTTATTGTATTAAGCGAGAAAGACTGTAAAAAAATTGAAGTGGAGGTACGACAATGAAGGAAAAAATGATTGCATTACTGGGACAGCCAAATTGTGGTAAATCCTCCGTGTTCAATGGACTGACAGGTTCCCATCAGCATGTAGGAAACTGGCCGGGAAAGACAGTAGAACATAAGGAAGGAATCTTTCGGTTTGGGGGAGAAACATACCGGGTAGTAGACTTGCCGGGAAGCTACAGTTTATCAGCCGGTTCGGATGAGGAAGTTATCACGACAGAGTACATAAGATCCGGAGAGGCAGATCTTGTAGCGATACTTGTGGACAGTTCTCAGCTGGAACGTTCCCTTTATATGGTAGCGGATTTTGTTGGCATAAAAATTCCGGTTCTGCTGATCCTGAATATGATGGATGTTGCAGAGCAGAAAGGAATAGAGATTCATACCGAGATACTTCAGGAAAAGCTTGGGATTCCTGTGATCGGATTCGTGGCTGCTGAGAACAGGGGATATGGAAATCTCAAAGAGCAGATTGCGGAAGCATTGAAAAATCCCCGGATGATGGAACAATCCCTGCTGATGGAACGTTATGCCGGAGATTCTTCTATTCCTTTCTCGGAAATGATTGCAAGGGAAAAGGGAACGGGCATATATACAAGAGAGAAGCAGGCAATTCTGGCTTTTGAGAAGGAAGACAAAAATCTGATGCGGTCAGGCAGGAATAAATACGACTTCATTGATATGCTGTTGGATGGAGCTGTCAAAAAGACGAAGGTAAAATCAGGACTTGAGCGGTTTGACAGGAAAGCACTTGGCAGGCATTCCGGTAAGTGGATTGCTTTCGGTATAATCCTTGCTGGCATGGCAGGAGCAATGCTGATCGCTTCACCGATCATGGTACTTGGTTTTGCGATTCCTGGTGGACTCACACCGCTTTTGGAAAAGCTGATGAATATGTTTGGCGTGTGGAAACCTCTTGCAGAGCTTGTATGCGTGGTTCTGCCAAATGTGCTGGCGTTTACCATTGCCATGGCTGGATTTGTGCTTGGCGTTACGTTTATATTCGCATTGATTGAAGATGTCGGGTACATGGCCCGTATTGCGGTAGTGTTTAATAAAGCCATGGAAAGACTGGGACTGCAGGGAAAAAGCGTGTGCTCGTTTCTGATGAGTCTTGGCTGCAACATGGCAGGAGTTGCGGGAAGCCGTGTAATTGACAGTACCGGTCAGAGGTTCCTTACCATGATTCTGGTATGGAGCATCCCATGTGGTTCCACCTTGTCCCTGGCACCGATGCTGGCATCCATTTTCTTCGGACCGCTGGGCAGTTTTCTGGTGCTGTTGTTTATGCTGGTGATTACGCTTGGTTCTATGTTCCTTGCCTCGAAGATTTTTGGCAGACAGTTGATCGGGGAAGAGGATGAGCATGGTATTATCATGGAACTTCCACCTTATCATAAACCAAAATGGGGACATATTGTGCGGATGACGCTTGCAAAAGCGAAGGATATTTTTGTTCGGGCTTTTCGTGTGATTTTTCTCGTGTCAGTTGTTTTCTACCTGCTTTCCTACAGCTGGTTTGGAAATATAAGTATTCTTGCGGCGTTTGGACAGCTGATCGCTCCGGTAACAGAGTTCTTTGGAATGACATGGCAGATGTTTATGGCATATCTTTCTTCCATGGTAACTAAGGAATCCCTGTTGGGAGTGATCAATGCACTTTATAATAATTCTGATGTGGTATCAGCGGCATTCAATGCCAAATCCACAGGCATGACAGAGGGCATGGCACAGCTTCTTCCGCAGGTGATCAGCAAACCACAGGCACTGGGGTTTATTATGGCAATTGTATTTAATGTGCCATGCACGATGACGGTGGCAGCAACTTTCCAGGAGAATCATTCAAAAAAATGGATTGCTTTGCCGGTATTATATTATCTTGTGTTTTCACTGATTCTTTCCTGTGTGTTTTACCACATCGGAATGCTGATCTGGTAACATTATATGATGAAGTATGAGTAAGCCGGAGGAGTTGATCCGGGTATAAGAAAGAGAAAACCTGAAAGGAAGATATTCATCAAACTTTCGTTTCGGGAGCTGATTATCGTCCCAGGGTTTATGTAAAACATAGATGGTGAAGAAACGAAGCTGGGAAATGGCAGCATTAACGGTTCTTTCAGAAAGATTTCGTTCTTTTTGAAGCCACTTGATATAATCACGCAGATCCTGCCAGGAAACATCTTCGGGAGATTTGCGAATTATGTATTGTTGATGTAAAGCTGATTGTCTTTGTCTCGGACGAATCCCCAGTGGAGGGAATGCTCCGCAGCATAGTTCTTGAATGACTTCTCGCAGTTTGACGAGAATCTTGGCACGAGGACAGCCCTGACGGAGAAATTTATCAAAGAACTTCACTTGATTTTGAAGAATGGCACCAGCGATTCCGGAAAAGATTGGTTTGCCGTTGGGGATTATAAGAAACTTCCGAATGAAGTCGGTGGCATGGATACAGCCCTTCCGGAAGAAGTTGCCGATAAAATGAAGATCTTGCTGACGGAATACAACGCCAAAGAAGAAAAGACCTTTGCAGATATTCTGGATTTCCATGTGAAGTTAGAGCGGATTCATCCGTTCCAGGACGGCAACGGCCGAGTGGGAAGACTGATTATGTTTAAGGAGTGTCTGAAATACAATATTGTTCCATTCATTATTGAGGACAATCTGAAAATGTTCTATTACCGTGGATTGAAGGAATGGGACAACGAAAAAGGTTATCTGACAGATACCTGTCTGGCAGCGCAAGATAAATATAAAGCATATTTGGATTATTTTAGGATTGAATATTAAACGAGCTAATTTCCAGACTATATAATAGGTAAAATGACTTTTGGAAAAAGGCAAACAAAGAATTGAATTATAAATGGAGAAAGTGGATATGAATGCAACAATGATAAAAATACCTTTCATCTGCCACGGCAGGACTGTGGAAAGCCTTATAAATCAAGGAATAATGGGGCAAAACGGGGCATAGTCTGGTAGTCAGAACATTTTGGAACTATGGTAATACTACGAATGGAAAAATGAAAAATAGGAAATGTGGATAATCGTTAAAATATGAGATGCTATCGTTAGAAGGTAGGGGTAATCGTTGGGGAGCAGCAGTAATATTTTGAAAAAAGTCAGACAGAAACTAATCCATATGTACCGCTGAGGTAGAATAAAGCAAGCACATTTCGGCTAAAATATAAATAAAATAGAAATTAGCCAAATTGTGCTTGTGTTTTTATAGTGGTTCGGCTAAAATATAACAAGAATGTGAATCAGCCGAAAAGAGGTTTTGGATATGAGTTATATAAAAAGAAATTTGGAGAATGTGATAAATCAGGTTACAAATGAATACCCAGTGGTTTTTGTTACAGGTTCGAGACAGGTGGGGAAGACTACAATGTTGCAGAAGTTAATGGAAGGCACGAAAAGGGGATATGTTACTCTGGATGATTTGAATGAAAGAGCTCTTGCAAAGTCTGACCCGGAATTATTCCTGCAATTGCACAAGCCGCCTGTATTAATTGATGAAGTTCAGTATGCACCGGAACTATTTGCTTATATTAAAATGAATGTAGATAAAAATCATAAACCAGGGGCTTTTTGGTTGACTGGATCACAGATATTCAAACTGATGAGGGGAGTACAGGAATCGTTGGCAGGCAGAGTGGCCGTGCTATCTCTTACTTCTCTATCACAGGCAGAAATAGCAGGTGCTGAGATGGAGCCGTTTACCATAGAGATGGAGATGCTTGCTGCAAGGAAGGCAGGCAGAACAGAAATGGATACCAGAGGTGTTTTCGAACGTATTTATAAGGGCTCCATGCCTGCGATTGTAAGTGGTGTGAATAGTAATAGCCAGATTTTTTACAGCAGTTATTTGTCTACTTATATTGAGCGTGATGTTAAAGGATTATCGGATGCTATTGATTCGCTTAAATTTCTTCGATTTATTACTGCGGTGGCAGCAAGATGTGGTCAAATGGTTAATGTGGCAGAAATTGCAAGGGATGCGGATATTAACCAGACACAGGCGAAGGATTGGCTGGGGATTCTGGAAACTCTGGGAATTATTTTTTACCTTCGTCCGTATTCCAACAATCTGCTGAAGCGTCTTGTGAAAACTCCCAAGTTGTATTTTTACGATACGGGATTGGTATGTTATTTGACAAAATGGAGCAGTGCTGAAACGTTAGAAAGTGGGGCTATGAACGGCGCAATTTTAGAAAATTATGTGGTTGCAGAAATTAGAAAAACATACCTGAACTGTGGAAAGGATCCATACATGTATTATTACCGTGACAAAGATGCTAAAGAAATAGATGTTGTATTAGAACATGATGGAATATTAAATCCAATTGAAATTAAGAAAACCTCAAATCCAGGAACAGAATTGACAAAGGTATTTGGGTTGCTTGATAAGGCATCAACACCACGCTCGAAAGGTGCGGTTGTCTGCATGAAGCCTGCACTTGGTGCAATTGATAGGGATAACTATATCGTACCGGTTTGGATGATATAAGGTGGTTATTGATGACTCAACCTATGGTAGAATCACAAAAATCAACTGATAGTTCGTGTAAATTTGCATCTAATTCAGCTATGATTGAGCGGTGAAAGGAGGTTGCCCGGTATGAATCAAATTAAAATAGGAAAATTTATTGCATCATGTAGAAAGGAGCAGGGCATGACTCAAGCAAATCTTGCAGAAAAGCTCGGAATAACTGACAGGGCAGTGTCAAAATGGGAGAACGGGAAGTCAATGCCGGATTCTGGAATTATGTTGGAATTGTGTGAACTTTTGGAAATCAATGTCAATGAACTTTTGTCGGGTGAAAAGATTGATATGAATAATTATGAGGAAAAGACGGAGGAAAACTTGCGGCAAGTACTTAATAGAGTTGAGAAGATTTTAAATGAAAATCGAGTTTTAAAGCTTGCTATTACAATTCTTTTGATTATAATAGCTATGTTTGTTGTATTTGAGTTTGGTGAAGATATTGGAAGGTTTATTTATACTATTTTCCATTGACAACTTTTAGATTTAATTTGTAATACTCGGGAGGAGAAGGTATGACTTTTGGAGAATGATTGTATGAATTGCGGAATAAAAAGAATATATCCCAAGAAGATCTTGCAGAGGTTTTGGATGTTTCCAGACAGTCGATTTCTAAATGGGAAAATGATAAGGCATATCCTGAAATGACAAGATTATTGTTTATGAGTGACTATTTTGATGTTTCATTAGATTATCTGATGCGTGGAATTGATAAAGAAGATAATGAGGGAAAAGTAACAGAGAAATATAAGACAAAGAATATTTTGCTAGTGTGGAATGATTTTTTGTCTAACTTATCAAAAAAACAAAAGGCTTTATTTATGCTGTTGTATATTTTAATCATTTGTGCATTAGTTTCGTTTGTTGTAAGTGTTATATATTGTGGTGGATATGAAATAGGAAAATTCATTGGATATCTGATGGAATGACCTGTGGTGTAGTGGTGCAACCAGTGGTAATGACAGAAATTTTGACTACGGTTTTACTACGAATGATGTGGGTGTTGTTGGAGAGTGTAGTGAATGTGAAGTACAGTAGAAAAACGGTAGCATCTGGTTCGTTTGAATCAGGTGCTTATTTGATGCAGTTTAATATTTGCTGTAAATATGCACGCAAATATTGTTGCACAACATAAACCTCGTTGGTATAATAATATTGATAAGTTGGAATTATTTTTGATTGATATGTGAAATGGAGGAATTGTTATGCCAAACATTAAACCAGTATCGGATCTTAGAAATTATACAGAAGTATTAAAGGAAGTTGATGTGTCTAACAGAGTATATTTAACACGTAATGGACATGGCCAGTATGGAATCCTGACAATGGCAGAGATTGATGAGCTTGATAGATATCGAGCTGCATATACACTGTTTTCAAAACTGAAAAGCTCAGAGGAGCGTGCGAATAAAGAGGGATGGATTTCTGCAGATGATTTAGAAAAAGAACTGGGGGTATAGAATTTGAAGAGATTAGTATATTCACCAGATGCGGCGCAGAAATTACGTAATATCAAACGTGATGTAACGATAAATTTTGGCGCAGATGTAGCAAAACATGTTGTGTCAAATATGACGCAGACGATGCGACGATTACAGAGATATGAACAGTCTGGAATATCAGTAGAAAAGGCAATAGGTGTGCCATGTGATTATCTGATGGTATATACAGAACATAACTACGCATTTTATAGGATTACAGATGACTCAATCTATATTGTAGATATCTTCCATGAGAGAGAAGACTTTATGTGGAAGTTATTTGGAATACGAACAGCATCCCAAGAAACAGAAGATTATTGGAATGAATAAACTAAACAGGAGGAAAATTTAAATGGCTTTAATAGGTACATATTATACGATAGAACCTAAAGATTGGTTGTTTTCAACGCATGGAGATGTTGTTGAAGCAAATCTGCTTGCCCATAAGGATGACGATCATCTGCCGTTTTTGTAAGTCCTATAATCTGCCGCTGCCGCGACGTTACAAAAAATGCGCCAGAAAAGATTATCTGGCATTTGCCAGAAGCAAAAAACACAGTGCAAAGAAAATACGGAAAGCCCTGCGAAAACAGCTTGGTTATGTTGCAAGGGACATACGGTATCTGGAAGAGTTCATGAGTAACGGATATGCAGCAACAGAAAAAGAAGCAGGTCTGTATCTGACGATCACTGCATTGTATGAGCAGCAAAAATATATGTACGGAAGGATCGAAAAAATATCTTTCGAAGCGTATAACGAGAGCACCTGTCTGACAGAGGCCGTGGAACGGTTCAAGGAAAGAACCGGTTACTATCCAAACCGGGTACTGGCAAATCAGATATATCGGACAAGAGCGAACCGGAATTATTGCAAAGAACATGGCATCCGTTTGTCAGGTCCAAAACTTGGGCGACCGGGAGTGAATGTAAAAGTGGATAAAAACAGGAATATCAGGATAATACCGACAGGATCGAAGTGGAACGTACATTTCGCTTAAGCAAACGTTGTTACGGAATGAGCTGTATTACCACCAAGCTGGAGAAAACCCAGCTTACATCCATCGCATTATCCGTATTTGTCACAAATCTGTTTAAGATGCAGAGACGAATACTTTTTGCCTTTTTACATCTGCACCGGATTTGGGACAGATATAGGATTGTAAATCTGTGTCTTTCTGTTTAATTAGCAGACACTAAATAAAAAATTAAAAAAATGTAACCTTTTGTTTCAAATTGCTGTCATAATATATAGCGCGCGAAAAAAGCCTTATTGAAGTAGGAAGGAAGCAGGAAAATGAAGGAACAAAAGAAAAAACGGCACATAGAAGGGATGGATGCGTTAAGAGGGTTTGCTATATTGGGAGTTGTCCTTTACCATGTAATGCCAGGACGGTTTCCGGGCGGCTTTCTCGGAGTCAATATGTTTTTAGTACTGTCCGGCTATTTGATCTATAAAACATCCGTATGGGATCTGGAACATGGGGTATATGCAGCAGGCAGATTTTATAAGAAGCGCTGTATGAGGATTTATCCGCCTCTGCTCATTATGATTATTGCAGTGTGGGGCATTCTGGCGGTCAGTATGCCGGAGGTGGCAAAGGGCAAGGGCGGTGAAGTATTAAGCGTTGTCGGGGGATATAACAATTTCTGGCAGATCCGGCAGAATGCATCTTATTTCGCAAGGATGAGCCAGCAGTCACCATACACACATCTGTGGGCGATTGCCATAGAAATGCAGTTTTATCTTATGTGGCCGCTGTTGTTTTGGCTTCTTCGGAAACTGAAGAAGCATACATCCATGACGGCTGCCAGAACAGCAGTGCTTGTTCTGGTGATTCTTGGTGGACTTCGTATGAGCATTATCTACCGTCCGACAGAGGATGTATCAAGGCTTTATTATGGGACAGATACAAGAATATATGCCCTGTTTTTGGGAATATTTATTGCAATGATTCAGAAGAATGTGATATCTTTTGTACAAAGAAGGCTGCCGCTATGGTTTAGAAACAGCCTGATAGCAGCAGGGCTCGTGGTGATGACGGGAACCTATTTCATAGCGGAAGGGCAGATGCCGTATATATACCAAGGGGGAATGTTTGCAGATGGGATACTTTGTGCATTGATTCTTTTGCTGATTCCGGCGGGAAGTATGGGGAAATGGCTGGACAAAAGTCCCTTTGCCCTGGTAGGAAGAATAAGTTATGAGCTTTATCTGTGGATGTATCCGATCATTTTTCTGTTTGGGTATTATAAGAAAAACTTTGGCCCGGTATCCTGGTGTGTACAGATGATACTGATGGTTTTTGCGGCATCTGCGATGCATGGACTGATGGTATTTTTTCAATATAAGAAAAAACAGAACCCGAAGGGGAATGGTGTTGTCATAGGTTATACCAGCACCGGATTCTCTGTAGCCTGTATTGTACTGGCTGTCTGTGTAATCACTGCGTATCAGCTGCCGGGGGAAGCTGCGAAGGATACTGCCGTAAAAGCACAGGCAATGTCACAGCAACAACACAGGATGATTGCTGACGAGGGACAAGCTTCAAAAGAGAAAGCACCGGCTGCCGGGAAAGCGGAAAAAATAAAAAAGGCTCCCTTAGAGAAAACGGATCAAGATGACGATGCTGGCATCCGTGGGCAGAATATTACCGCAATTGGTGATTCCGTTCTGCTTGGTGCTTCCAAAGAAGTAAAGAAAAAGCTGCCGGACTGTCTGATTGATGCCAAGGTATCCAGACAAGTTATTCAGGCGAAGGATATTGTTGAAGACCTGAAATCAAAAGGAAAATTAGGAGATACGGTCGTGCTTGCGCTGGGAACGAACGGAACCTTTTCTGATGCTACCGGCAAAGAGCTGATCCGTGCGATTGGAAAGGATCGGAAGATTTATTGGGTCACAGCTTTCGGGGAGCATTTGCAGTGGCAGGAAGAGTCTAATCACCAGATCCGATCCGTGGCAGAGCAATACCGGAATGTGCAGATTATTGACTGGGCATCTCTTGCAGAAGGGCACCCAAATTGGTTTGTATCCGATGGAGTACATCTGACCTCTTCCGGATGCAAAGCCTATGCAAAACTATATTATGATGCAATCGACAACAACAGCCAGAAATGCATTACAAAGAATCAGGAGGAATAGGTCTGCAGTAGCAAAAGGAGGAAAAAATGGCAGAATCATCATACAATTCAAAGGGGGAACAAATGGCATGGGAGGATCGGGAGATTATTGCGCAATTTCTGTGCCGTGATGAGGCTGCCATTAAAAATACTGCGGACAAGTATGAAAGATATTGCAGTTCCATCGCCTATCGTATTTTAGGAAATGGAGAGGATGTCAGGGAGTGCCTGAATGATACTTGGATGAAGCTGTGGGAGTCCATTCCGCCGACAGTACCTGAGATTTTGTCGGCATATGTGGGCAAAATCACCAGAAATCTGGCAATCAACCGATATGATCATCTGCATGCCGGAAAACGCTGTGGGGACAGTGTGGATCAGTCGTTGGAGGAATTAAAGGAGTGTGTATCGTTGGCACATGATAATGTGAGAGAGGAAATGGACCGGAAGGATCTGGAGGAAGCAATCAACCGGTATCTGGACGGACTGCCGTCAAAAAAACGACAGATCTTTGTCCGAAGGTATTTTTATCTGGATGAGATATACCAGATCGCAGAGCATTTTCATATGACGGAGTCCGCAGTCAAGGTGGGATTGCACCGTATGCGGAAGTCCTTAAAGATACATTTGCAAAAGGAAGGATATCATATTTAGAAACAAGCCTGTGAAAAAATCAGGACTGCATCAAGAAATGAGGTAATAGTTATGTCAAAGAAAAAGATATTGTGCTATGTTTTATTAACTGCAATATTAGTCAATATGTTTGCGGCAGGAGAGGTGTCTGTGGCGGCAGAACAACAGCAGCCGGCATATTCCAATCTTGTAGATGCAAAGTCACGAAAAGAAGTAAGGAGTGCTCTTTTGTCAGCGGGAATCTCCGCCAAAACAGCAGATGTCTGGCTGAAGGATGTCGTAAGCTACAATAAAACCATCAAAAATACCAGTCTGGTAAAAAAAGGCTTCAAAAAGATGGGAAAAAAGCCACCGGTATATAATGAAAACCGGATCAGTAAGCTCTGGCTGAAGAAAAATAAACTGTTTATCGGTTATAACTGTAGGATCACTGCCTATGATCTGATGAAGGACTATATTAAGGTCGGCAATACCGGAAAAGCGAATCCATCGCAGCTGTTTATGGATCAGGATGCGTTAAAGAATGCACCGACGAAGAAGTTTTCAGGAAAGCAGAGAAAAGCCTTTGAAAGTGTATTCTCTACGGTACAGACGCAATATACGAAGAATGTGGCAACACATGCAGCAATCTGGGCAAAGGATTGGAAAAACAAAAAGATTTCTGTTTCCGGTAAGACAAAGGCAACCCTGATCAGTGTCGTTTTGCATTCCAGTTTCAGCAAAACGGAAAACGAATTGTTTGTGGGTCATACCGGCGTGCTGGTGCCGACAAAGAATCATAAATATCTGTTTATTGAAAAGCTGTCCTTTCAGCTTCCTTATCAGGTAACCCGTTTTGAAAGTAAAGAACAGCTGAATGATTATCTGATGGGAATGTATGACACGGAATGGGGACAGGATACGGCAAAGCCATTTATTATGGAAAATACAAAGCTGATGAAGGAATATCATGCAGTGTCTGACCGATAGAACGGATAGTAGCGAATTTTCAAATGTATGGAATGGAGGAATCAGATGAGCCGAAGGATTAAAAATACAATCAGCACCAAGGAACTGCTGCAGGCAATGGGAGGCATACGGGACTGCTATGTGAAGGAGGCAGATTATGCTGCTTGTGCTGTCAGGAAGCAACAACCTCACAGATGGTATGTTGCTGCCGGCATGGCAGCCATGCTGGCATTGAGTATTCTGCTTCCAAATCTTAATAAAGCAACGGCTCATGCCATGCAGAGTCTGCCGGTGATAGGAGAATACTTTAAGCTGGTTACATTCCGGGAATACCGGTTTGATGATGGAAGGCATAGCGCAGACGTAAAATGGAACAAAATCTATGCAGATAGAGCGGGGACGGATGACTCTGAGGAAGCCGGAAAACAGGCGCACAAATCAGCCAAAGAGATCAATGCGCAGATGGAGCAAAAGACCGAGACGCTGCTCAAAGAATTTAAGAAGCAGGTCGGGGCATTAGGCTACTCCTCTCTGACCGTGGACAGCAAGGTGGTCACGAACTCCTCGAAATATTATTGTGTTATGCTGTCTGCGTTCTCCTCCCAGGCAGATGGATACCAGGCGGATGCCTTCTATACGATAGAAAAGAGTACCGGAAAACTGCTGGAATTATCGGATCTGTTCCCGGAGAATGTGGATTATGTAGATGTACTTACGGCACAGATCAAGAAACAGATGCGCCAAAATATGAAAAAGGATGAAAATAATGTGTATTTTCTGGATACAGATACACCGGCAGCATTGTTTGACAAGATTGATGAAAACCAACAGTTTTATATCAATGGAAAAGATGAAATAGTGATCTGCTTTGCAGAGGGGGATGTAGCACCGGCTTCTATGGGAACACTTCATTTTGTTATCCCGCAAAAAGTGGTGAAAGAACTTCAAAAAAATCAATGATGATTTCCGTATGGGAATGGGAGCTGTAATAAAAATCTGGGGGAGGGTATAGCCTGTTTTTATCCGTTATATACTTTCAGTTCATTCGTGAAAAGTATAACAAGTTGTATAAGGAACCATTACCAACAGCCACTCCGCATGTGTGCAGGCATACCTTTTGTACTAAGATGGAAAAGTCCGGAATGAATCCGGCAAAGCTAAAGCATATTATGGGCACAAGCAATTTTCAGGTGTGCGAAGTTTGAGCTATTTAATTTTTAACTTCATAATGACAAGGTGCAAAAACCTTGATTTAGCAGGCTTTGTGGCATGTTCGGATAACTGAAAAATGAGATTTACAACTGATTTACAATTTTTTAATTTAGCCATGATACGAGAATGATAACCCCAGGTCTAATTGACTGGGGTTATTTTTCATGGAATAATTTCAAAAATAATATTGAAAATTGCAAAATGGTAATCGAAAACGGATGGTTTGGGACGCCTTTGGAATTCAACGCAAACTGGCAAAAGATTATTACAAAAATAAGTATGAATTGAAATGATTAGGCAGATGAAAAAAGGTAATGGTCTCAGTGGTTGAAAATGTGGGAAAAATCCTTAGTAGTAGGAAATTCCTTTTTACTACTATTTCTACTACTAACAGGTAGTCACAACTTGCTAAATTATGCTATAATTTGCCTAGTTGACACAGAAAAGAGAATTATAACAACACCCTGGAAATACCTGAAAAATACGGCTTTTCCGGGCAATTTAGGGAGTTTGATAACAATGATTAAAGTCCTATTTATCTGCCACGGCAAGTCAGTTGGATGACAATGCATAGCTTCGCACAGTTGGGCAGAGTACGGCATAATAAGGCAGATGGAAAGGGTGATAATACCGTTCCTACTACTAAGGGACGGGAATGGATGCTATGTTGAAAGGGAGTGAATTATGCGAACGATACTACTAAGTTTTGATGAAAAGTGGTATCCGGTATTAAAGAGTGGAGAGAAGATATTTGAACATAGAAGAAAGTTTTGTAATGAAGAGGTTCGTGCTTTTTTGTATTTAGGTAAACCTAGGCAACAGATTGTTGCAGAGATAGGATTGGGTAAAAGAGAATTATTGGAGGATTGATTACAGCAGTATCAAGAGGAAAAAGAAGTAGCTGATCGAATAAGTGATTTTATGCGAAGAAACAAATTTGCTATGAAAGTTCTCTGGTTCAAAGAAATTGAACCTATCAATATTATAGAAGTCCAAGAGTTATTTCCAGAACTGAAGATACCTATATCTTTTCATTTTCTTGATAAGAAGCCGGATGTTTTAAAGTGGCTTGATGATAATAAGCATTACACTGGATATCAAATTGAAAACGATTTTAGTAATGTTGGAAGAGATAATATCTGTGTTTTATAAATTATGAATGCGCTGAGTAGATTATTACTCGGCGTTTTTTTGTTATGCGGTGTTGCTCATAGTCCGTTGCCTTAAAGTCATATTAAATATAGAATATTATCATTGGAGGAACTGTGCGATGATTCAAAAAGAATTGGGATTAGCATTAAAACAACTACGAGAAGAAAAAGGAATAAGCCAAGAAAAATTTGCATTGTCTATTGGCATGGATAGAACTTATTATGCTTCAGTTGAAGCGGGCAAAAGAAATGTTTCACTTCAAAACATCAAGAAGATAGCAGCTGGATTTGATATGCCTATTTCGGCTCTTTTTGTCGTTGTTGAAAAAGAGAAGGAGGTGTGATAGTTGCCAATACTTAATGAGGTTTCCAATGTGGAATTGGATGAAGATGAAAAAAAGCTTAGGGATGGCATTTTCAATTTAGAAACAATTCGATTTGGAAAAATTCCAGAGATAATGATAAAGAAAAAATACGGATATTCATTTTCAAACGGAACGACAGAATATGACTTAATAAGCGACTCAGGAGAGAAAATAGAAGTTAAATTCTCATGTGTGCGTGAAAAAGAAGCTGATATAACAGAGGAAAATGTATTGTCAATTTGTTTGGACAATTCGGAGTTTCGTACTGATCGGAAAGTTAATTCTAGCGAGTATCAATCAGCGGTGTTTGACTGCAACATCCAACAGGTCAAACCGGATTTATTCAATTATTTGTATTATGGTTTATTTTTTGAAGATAGAGTAGCTGTTTTTAAGATGTCTTCTGACGATATGCTCGAATTTTATACTGCAAAGCATTTTTCTTCAGCGGGAAAGAGATTAGAAAAGGTAGATGAAAAACTGCAAGAGGTTATAGAACGTATACAGAATTCGCCTGACGGCAAAGCAACTGAGAATTATATTCGAAAAAGACTGGAAGAAAAAATTCCAGAATTATTGACTGAGATATGTGAAACTCTGAAAAAAATCAAAAACAGTGATAGTAAAACATATTCATTAGCAAAGCGAATAATTGAGGAAGAGCAACTGTTAAAACACATTTCAAAAACAGTGAAATATATCAGTGATGATTCAAAGACAGTGTCAAAGAGAATTAGGAAGTGTGAACAGCTAGTAAATTCTTTGGATGAGATTCTTGTACTAGATTCAATCCCTGATTCGTCGACAAAACAACATTTAAAGAGTGACGGAGAAGGTCAGTTTCATATTAAAAATACCAATCTTGAATGGCATCTGAATAGTCAATTTTTTCATGAATGGATTACATATAAGGAACTATTTGAATTATTAGAAAACGATAGATAAAAGGAGAATGATTATGGATTACATGGTAGGAGATCAATTGATTGAAGAATTTAGAGATGGTATTTTTGCATTAAGAACTAGAAGATTTGGTACTGTTGCAGAAATAATGGTCAAAAGATTATATGATTTAGATGAATCTGGCTCATTGGCTTTTGATAAAAGAGACCGACATTCAAAGGAGAGAATTGAAGTTAAATTCTCAACTGTAATGAAGGAAAACGATGATAAGATTCGTGATGATAATGTTATTGACCAGTGTCAAAAGGCTAATTTAGCTAATAGAGCTATGAAATCAACAGAAACAAATAAGTATAGTTTTGATTGCAATATCCAGCAGGTTAAGAGAAAAGAATTTGATTTGTTGTATTATGGCCTATTTTTTGCCGATAAAGTTGAAATATATAAGATGACTAGTGACGAGGTACTTGATTGTCCGGGGTATTCAGATAAGCAGCATAGAGGTAATGAAGGAGAGGGACAGTTCCATCTGAATGAAAGTAATATTGAATTCCATAGAAAGAATTTTCTTGAAAGAGTACTTACTTATGCAGAATTATATAAGTTGTTAGATTAAAAAATGGAGCCAATGATAGAAGAAGCTGTCATTAGCTCTTTGAATATTATGCTAAAAATTTATTATCGCCATCTACGGCATTTTTAATGATATCCTGCTCGGATTGAGTAAGGTTAAATACTTCAAAAATATGTTGGTCGAGTTCATCATATGTTTTTTGGGCTTCATCTAAAGGTAAGGAACTAATAAGTCTCTCTGTGATTCCTAGGATGACGTCCTGCTTTTCTTTCTCAATAATAGGAATTGGTATGTTTTCTATATGAGAACGCAATACTTTTACGGAGTTGAACTCCATTTTATAGATAAACTGTGCAATTCTTGAGTTTAGTATGGCAAGAACATACTTCATCTTTGCGCCTTGTAGCTTAGGTATGACAATGTTACAACTGTTTAGGGAAAGTGTTTGTTTATCGTCATAAGCAAAGACAAGCTGACTACTAATAAATCTATACAGTAGTTTTTCTGGTGAACGATACATTTCTGTTGGTGCAATTTGTTGAAAACTTTCCGGTTTGAAAATAATGTAGTTTTCTGTTGGATTGATATGGTACTTACAAATATTAGCACCTTTTAGTACCATTTCATTTTCATCTGTTTTTTGAGAAGAAATGTATTCTTTGTTATTGCCTGTTACGATTCCTAGTGCAAAATCAGCATTGCCTGCAAGATATTTTGCAGTTGGGTTATTATGTATTTTTTCTAGAATGTTATATTCCTCATCTGATGTTAGAAAACTGAAGTTTTCTGAAGAAACGTTTCTTTCTGTCATTATTGAAGTCAATTTGTCAGAGGAACATATTTGCATACCTACTGTGGAAAGCTGAGTGCCCGTATGAACTAATTGCAGTATTATGCAGGGACATTGAACTCCGTCAAAAGCATTGCCTAGGAATTCAAGGTATTTTATGGAGTTCTCCTTCATGATAATACTTCTGATATCAGTATGTGCTTTTACATTCATAACAGCTTCTGGTAATACATATGAAAGCTGACCATTGCCAGAAAGCATTTGCAAAGCACTTTCAATAAACACATCATATGATTCAATATTCTTGCCAGAAGTGGCTTTATATTTTTTCTTAAGAACGGCCTTCTCATCTTCTGTGAATTCATACCCCCAAGGTGGATTACCGATTATATAACGAAATTCCGTTCCTTGATAGTCAGTCAAAAAGTCCGTTTCTGTAATATGTTCTAAAATTGTTTTTGTAGATAAATCATCATATTTTAAAGCCATATTTAGTCTTGTTATTTTGACGCTGATTGAGTCAATATCATTTCCGTACACTTTGTCGAAAGGTACATTGTTAGGTAGTTGAAGCAAGAAGTTTCCTGTTCCGCAACATGGATCAAGTACTTTATCTTCGTTTGTAATATCCAACTTTGAAATAAGTTTTTTTACCACCTTGGTAGGTGTGTAGTATGAACCAGTGGCTTTTCTGTTTCCTATATTTTTACAAGAAATATATATTAAGCCAAGGATATCTTCGTTTGGTTCATAGATGTAATCTAAGCCAAAGAGAAGAGGATTGGAATTACAAAATGATATGGCATCCTCACGTGACTCGATTAGTGCATCAATCAATTCGGCATATGTTTCAAGTGATATTTCATCCTGTAGATATTTTACGAGTAACGACTTTTCGGTCTTAAAAGGGTAATCATACTTTTGTGAAAGCAGGTGTAGAGCACAATCTGCAACAAAATACTGAATTGTTTCTAAAGAAAAATCAATGGATGTTTCTTCTGCCCTGCCTAATAACTTTTGCAGAGCATCAATGCTTTTACATTGGTCTGAAACGTATGAGTTATAAAGAGAATTGCCGGAAACATATTTCTTGTTTCGTCTACTCTTTAATGCGCTATTTTTTCCTGACTGTATTTCAGCTTTTAGCGTTTCTACATATGTTTTTGAAAAATAAGGTGTTTTCTTTTCGGTGTACTCAGGAATAAGTTTTCCTAATTTAATCCAGTTTCTTCCTGTTGCTGTAGATATAGATAGGGAATCGCATAATTCCTTTAATGAAATGCATTCTGAATCATCAGGAATGTCAGAAAGTCTTTCATCAGTTGGCTTTTGAGCGTCTGCGGGGATTAGCCATACTCCACTTACCATACTGCATCCGTCAATACGATTGGTCTCACACAATTTTTGGACTCTTCTTTCTGATAATCCAAATAGCGATGCAGCATCCTTTACAGATATATAATCCATTTGTACCTCCTAAATATCGAATTATAATAGTTATTATATACGCACAAACGAATAAAAGCAATATTAATGATATGCAATTGCTCAGGGGGAGTAGTAATCCTTACAATAAAAAATCTTTAGACCGATGGCCCCCTTCGTGCGAAATTTCGCAGAATTAAACAGGGGGGATACCCACCAAGGTCGGTTTAGGTAAAAATATCCGCAGAATATCATCGCTAAAGCCGATTTTGTTTTGCCGGATAGTAACGAAATACGCAGAAAAAACGTGTAAACTGCAGTATAAAAATCACAGTTTTTTTGCGTACATTTTGGCAGAAATATAATCCGAATTGTATTGCTATTCTGTGCCATCAGAGTGATATATGTACTACCGAATAAAGAAAGGCGGGTACATATTATGAAGAATGAAATAAGATTTACATTGGAATCAAAGCAGAGACCGAAACTGGCACAGGAGATTGGAAACATACTTGGGACAGCACCGCATTATGAACGGGTACCAAGCTGTGCATACGATATTGCAGGATACCGATTGGATAAAGAGGGTGTATTGCATATCCCGGATGGAACTGAAAAAGAAATAGTGGAAGACCTGATTCGGCAGTTACAAGAGCGTGGGTTTCAGGACGATGCAGAAGATCATAGCAAATAAGCAGACACTTTTTCAACGTTCATTTCGGATGGACAGCACAGAGATTGAAATTACAGATGAAAAAATAAATTTCACATGGTTTCCATACACAGCGGATGGAGATGAGCTCGCAGCCTACACGCAATTTATCTCAAGATTGTGTGATATGGCAAGAGATGCAAAAAGGGTATCATCAAAGCCGACCGAAACGGACAATGACAAATATGCTTTCCGCTGTTTTCTGCTCAGACTTGGCTTTATCGGAAAAGAGTATAAGACAGCGAGAAAGATTCTGCTTAGAAATCTTACGGGAAATTCAGCATTCCGCTGCGGAGAATAAGGATAAAATGACATGGGGTGTCGGTGCAGACCGATGCCCTTTTTCTATGGGAAAAACAGTTGGGGCAACTTGTGGCAGATGATTTAGGTTATTCTTATAGAGCCTATATAGAAAATAACCTATATTACTTGCCACATCTTGCCCCAGTGTGAAAACAGCCGTGGTCACGCCCAGCGGGTATCATTTTCTTCCTGTATCTTTCTGCGATAAG
>ERZ779865.62-NODE-62-length-97502-cov-4.726744_pt1 | contig 97502 bp, 85 predicted proteins | sample MGYA00433088_ERZ779865 | MGnify/ENA primary metagenome ERZ779865 (study PRJEB29588, sample SAMEA2151703) | human gut metagenome | biome: human gut; feature: human-associated habitat; material: faeces | place: Denmark | collected 2008/2010 ... | reverse complement strand
AGTATAAGTGGAAGTAATACAGTTGTATCTACATATGGAAAAGGTACCACAGGCGGATCTGCAAAACCATATAAAAATTATGTAGTTGTCAGCATTTATAATAAAAAAAATAAACGGATGAGTATTGGTAGTAGTACAGCAAAGAATGCTAAAGCAAGCAAAACCTTACTAGGTGTGAATCCTAAAAGAGTGTTTAGTTGTCATGGTGTGTATCATAAAAATAAACTTGTAGATGGAGTTCTTAAAGGTATAAATACTTCAAGATAAGATATCTGCTAATACTAATAATCAATAGCCTAAACTGTTGTTTTAAGGGGAAAGGATTGATAGAATATAAAATGAAAAAAAAGAATATTTTTATATGGTTGCTTATATTTTTTGTTCTACTGATTGGAGTTACAACAACTTTAATATTGAAAAATAGAGACTGGTTTTATGAAACAGTTCCTTATTATTCTGAAACGAGTGATTCTGGATATAGAAAAGAAGAGGATGTAATAGAGGAGAAATACAGTACAGGAGTAAGTCGCTATCGGGAAGGTAATTCTGTATCCAGAGGTGGTACGTTGTTCTGTCTTCGCAAAGGTGTTTCGTTGGATGTTAATATGAATGTGACGATAAAAAAAGGGTCTTTTAAAGTAGCCATTTATGAATTGGAAAAAGATTTTAATATACAAGGTAAAAGTCCTGATCAATACTTGTCGGAAGACAGAAAAGTACATGAGGAGGAATATACAGAGACCGGAACATATCAGATGGATCTTTCCATGTTACAGCCGGATGAAACCTATATGCTTGTATATATGGAACCGTTAGGTAAAGATGTTGCATATTCATATAATAGTGTGGAACAATTTTATGTAAAAAGATGGCAAAATCTGTACGACTCCTATATTGGGTCTTTGCCATTTTTTAAAACTAAGTATGGCGGTAATGTAGATTAAATCAGGAGAGGGGAAATGGGCGAAGCGATTCGAAAAAAAACACTTTTTGTTGTTATGTTTCTTACAGTTTTTATGTCAATATATGGTTGTGGAGCAGTACAGAGACAAACTGATAATCAAAATGATGAAAATACGGTGGATGCGGTATATAATGGAGAAAACTTGGTACTCGACGGAATTGAGGGCAGTATAACAGATGTAATTGCACAATATGACAGAGTTGGGATTGTTACCGGGGAATGGATTGACGATTCGTTTACAAAGAGAAAAATACATTTTTATGTGATGAACACAGATCAAAGTGAACTTCGGGAAATACCGCTTACTATCTCTGAAAATGACAGCTTGAAAAAGTATACGTTTGATAAGACCGGTAATCTTATTTACATAGTGAACAGAAAGGACGCGGATACCTATGTAGGGGAATTGATAAAAGTGGATGTGAATGGAAAGGAATTGTTGAGAGTTCCATTGCATTTCAATGAGAACGTAATTTGTGGTCTGTTGGTAGATGAGAATGAAAATGTGATTTTGGCACGACCGGAGACAGTGTCGGTATTTGATAAGAATTTTCAGTATGTTGAAACTTTAGAGGGAGATAAAGATAAAGACGGTATTGATAGTGTTGCTTTTGAAAAAAACGGACAGGTTGTCTGTTCCCAGAGATATTATGACGGTGAAAAGGCGTTCCTGCTTGTACGTGAGATTGGAGAAAATCCTGTAAAATGGGAAAAATCCTATAAAATACCAATAAAGGATACTTTGCTTGATGATAACATTTTGATGAACGGATGGGGAACGTATGACTTCTGTTATCGGGACAATGTCGGAATATATGGATATATTATTAAAAAGAAAAAGAGTATCAAGCTGCTGGATTATACTGCGTCAAATATGACGGAGTTGGATACACAAAAGCTAATGTTGCTGGAAGATGGCGAATGGATAGGAATGGTGTATGATGAAGCAGCAGATTCTGAGTTGGCGGTTTATCATAAGGTGGATCCGGAAGTGGTCGAAAATAGGAAAACGGTTGTAGTTGGTGTCTTTGGAATAGAGGAAGATACAAGAAAAGCAATTGTTCAATTTAATAAAGAACATCCGGAATATCAAATTGAAATACGGGATTATTTAGAGGCAGATGATCCTGTTTTGCAGATGAATACAGAGGTAATTGCAGGAAATGTACCGGACATATTAGATGTATCTTATGTATCATTGAAGCAGTATATTGGGAAGGGATTATTGGAGAATCTTACTCCGTATATGGAAAGAGATGAGGAAATCAGTATGCAGGATATGATTCCTTCCGTGTCGGAGACGATAATGGATAACCATAATATATATTTTGTGGCGCCAAGCTTTGATTTATATTCCCTTGCTGCCGGAAAAGAAGTGGTGGGAGAGAAAGATGGCTGGACGCTGGAAGAAATGAAAGATGTGTTAAAGAAGAAAAATAAAGATGTTAATGTATTTTATTGGAATAATAAGATAGATATTTTATATTCGCTTTTGGAAATGAATGTATCTGATTTTGTGGATTGGTCGACAGGGGAGTGCTATTTTGACGGTGAGGAGTTCAAAGAACTGCTTGTACTTGTGAATCAGATTGGGACAGACGGAGTATCAGAATATAGCGAAGATCCTTCTGCGGAAAGTGATGCCATTCAGGACGGTTCAGTCCTTTTTAGGGAAGGGTGTGTTGATTTGGGTCAACTTTATATGAATCGGAGAATATTTGGGGAGGATGTTACCTATATTGGATATCCGAATGAGGATAGAGAGGGTTCTTATTTTCGGTTTAATCATCCGTTTGCGATTTACTCAAAATCAAAAGAAAAAGAAGCGGCATGGGAGTTCCTTCGCATTTTTATGACAAAAGATTATCAAGGGAAAATGGATTTATATGGCAGTAGTATGCCGACAAGACAAGATTGTTTTGATCTGATGATGGAAGCAAATCTCGCAACAGAGTCATATACCAATGAGATGGGACAAGACATCGTTCCGGGAGCGTTATGGTCTACATATAGTGTAATATATAATGGTACGGTGAATGAAAAAAATCCATTGACGAAGAAAGATGCTGATGAATTGATTGCGCTTGTTGGGAAAACGAAACGATGTGTTTCTTATGAAGATGCGTTGATGGATATTATACAGGAAGAGGCAGAGATTTATTTTGCCGGTGAAAAAGGTCTGGAAGATACCGTCAAAATTATTGAAAATCGGGCGGAAACTTACGTAAATGAAAATCGTTGAATGATAAAACAAAGGAAAGGGCAAACAGATTTATACGTTTGAGGTTTAACAGGAAAGATGAAAATAAAAGTCAGATATCCGTTATTGAAGCTGGGTATGGTAATTGGAATTGGAATTGCATACTTGTCCTTTGTTTTTGCCGGGAAGATGGTAAGAGAAGAACATTTGGAAAGTCGTGATGTAAAGAATTATCAAAGGGAAGAGGAGACAATCGGTGTCAGTCTGCGTTATGAGGGAGATGGTACTGATATTATACATACTATGGATAGTGAAAGTGTTACCGAATATATTTCTTCAATACCGCTATATGCGGATACGGAGGAAACCTCTTGTTTAATGAATGTATATCTTCACCTGCCGGAGCCTTTTCCCTATCCTGTAACGGATGGACTCGTACCGACGAAAGAGCTGTTAGCAGGCGAGGAACCGGTTATCATATTAGGGCAGGGAGTGAAACCGGATGTTATTCACAAAGAAACTGGAGATTACTATAAAGTATGCGGAGAAGAATATCGGGTAATTGCGTATGTGTCCTCTGATGAGTCAAACAGTCTGGATTATGTAAGAATCCTATTTTATGATTGTTTGGGAGAAAAAACGAAATCAGATATTGACTATTTTGCCCTTACCATGGGGATTACACTTATGTTCAGAAGTGATACTGTAGATTTGATAGAGTATTATCAGGAAAAGCAGAAGCTTGTGGATGACAGAGTAGAGCAGATTTCATATTCACAGGGAATTTTGGAGGACAGTTATTCTGTGGACAATAGTTTGGTAGATTATCAGAAATATGCCTATCTGTTATATATTTTTTCACTTGTGCTTATTGTGATGGTGATAGAATTATGGATTTTAAAGAGGAAAAAAGAGTTTGCCATTCGCAGGGCGGTGGGATATTCCAGATATCAGATTATTGGAATGCTTTCTCAGGAATTGATAAAAACAATAGTTGGGATAGGTGGTATTTTACTGCTGTTGCAGTTTCTGATCCCCAAAATCTTTCTTGGATTAGAGAAATCAAATTGGTTGAATGATTTGGTTTTATGTATGATTTTTGTGGGAATTACATTTATTTTATTAATGATCTACCCAATTTATAAAATAATGACAGGCGGGATTGTTGCATCAATACAGGATAAGGGGGTGTGAACTTGAAAGTGGGATATCTGTTTCAAAATGCGTTTCGGCAGATATTGTCTCGAAAAGCAATGTTTTTATTGTCGATGATTTTACTTTGTATCACGTTTTTAATTATTATTTATCAGACTCTTATTGTGGGTATTTTCTTTTATCAGAAACATGTGGTAAAAGACATCATAGCAGAAAATCAAGAAGATGTTTTTGTTCTTGATTTTGGAAAGTATATGATGCCGACAAATGAAGATATCCAAGCATTAAATAAGTTTGGAATATTAATGAAAGATGTGGAAGGTTTAAAGTATTCCGGAGTTTGTTATGAAGGCGGGATAGATGGAGTTGACGAGGAGGTAATGGCAATATCTGCTGAATTATGTTCACTTTGTCAGTTGAAAAATCTGAAAGGAAATGCTCCCTCTTTTATAGATGTGGACAAGAAAAAAGCATTGCCGGGAAGCAGAAGGGATGAAAGAAAGACAGATGGAAAACAGTCTGTTCTGGTGGGATATAATCTGAGGAATGATTATCCGATTGGATATTCGTTTACAGACCAAATGACAGGGACGGAATATGTGGTAACAGATATCTTACAGGAAGGAAGCCGATGGTTTGAAGGGCGTTTACAATATGGCGAATTAGAGATTGAATTGGATGATTGTCTGATTGTGGATGAGGATGTCCGCCTGAAACAAGTAGATGACAGGTTGACCGGATTGGCTGCATTTATCTATGTAAAAGAGCCGGAAGCGGATGCAGATCAGATAAAAGGGGCGGTAATTTCTTTGGCAAAAGAGTGTGGGCTGGATTTATATAATGCACGTTCTATCAAGAAGATTTTGGAAAAGAATAAACAATCAGTATTTGATGATTCTATAGAATATTACCTTGTGGTTATTATGCTCATTCTTGCTGTGGTTGTTGCTATTGTCTGCTCTATGATAAATGTCTTTTTGAGGAAAAATAGCATTGGCATAATGTATGCGGTTGGTTATTCAATGCGGGATGTTCAAGGTATGGTGTTGTTGGAAAACGTAATCAAGATTGGAGTGGCATTTGTTGTATCCTATGCGTATTGGCATATGAATGAAATGGAATTATATGGTGGTGTGAAGATGCCGATTTTAAGTTATATGTTACCGTGGCTGATGATTGGTATGGTGTTTATTATATGGATTAGCAGCATTCTGCCGATTCGTCAGCTTTCGAAGATGTATCCTGCAACATTGATAGGAGGAAAGGAATAAAATGCTCTCATTAGAAAATGTTACGAAAATATACAAAGGGGATTTGTTTGAAACTAAGGCACTACAGGATGTCTCGTTGACAGTTGAACAGGGGGAATTTTTAGCAATCATGGGAGAATCTGGTTCCGGAAAAACAACTCTGTTGAACATACTAGGTGGGATGGATACGTTATCATCCGGTAAATACTATTTACAGGATGTTGCAGTGCATGAGTGTAAACCGGCAAAATTAGATAGGGTACGAAAGCAGTATATCAGTTTTATATTTCAGCACTTTGCATTAATGGAAGAATATAATGTGTTTGAGAATATAGAAGCACCATTACTTGCGAGAAATGTTCGAAAATCTGAGAGAAAAAAGATAATCAGAGAGTGGGCGGAAAAACTTGGAATTGAGGAATTGCTTGATAAATATCCATCTCAGATATCCGGTGGACAGAAACAGAGAGTTGCATTTGCCAGAGCGTTGGTAGTGGATAATCCCATAATTTTGGCAGATGAACCGACAGGGGCATTGGACGAGGAGAATACAAAAAAGGTGATGAATTTATTCAAGGTTTTACATAATGATGGAAAAACAATAGTATTGATTACGCATGATCATAAGGTGGCAGATTACGCGGATCGTATTGTTAAGATTCGAGATGGTAAAATTCTCTGAACGTCCTTATTTTTTCTGAATTGTTATGAAAAATGCTGAATTGTTATGAAAAATGCTTGCATTTTCATATATGTTATGGTACATTAAGTAAGTTGTGACTTCTCTCATGTGGAGAGTTGCATATATTTTGGATGGTCCTCTGCGAGTTTTTAGAAAACGCACCTTTCTGAATTGGGTGCAACCCTTGCAAGAACGTCTTATATTCTAAGGAGGTTCGTGATGAACGATATTATTAAGAACATTGAAGCTGCTCAGTTAAAGGCAGAAGTTGCAGACTTCAAGGTAGGAGATACTGTTAAGGTATCTGCAAAGGTAAAAGAAGGAAACAGAGAAAGAATTCAGGTTTTCGAAGGAACTGTAATTAAGCGTCAGGGCGGTAGCAACCGTGAGACATTTACCGTTCGTAAGAATTCTAACGGCGTTGGTGTTGAGAAGACATGGCCATTGCATTCTCCAATCGTAGAGAAGATTGAAGTTGTCAGACATGGTAAAGCTAGACGTGCTAAATTATACTACTTACGCGATAGAGTAGGTAAGGCAGCAAGAGTAAAAGAATTAGTAAAATAATCTTTTCAAAATGAAGGGCTGGAGTATTTACTCTAGCCTTTTGTTCTATCAGACAGGAGGATTATATGAGACGACGTAGAAGATACCGCAGCAGTTACGACAGAGATACATTTGATATCAAAGATTTTATGTCAGAGATTGGACATTGGCTCCTTTCTATATTGGTTGTTGTAATCTTAGCTTATAGTATTGTCACGTTTGGAGTGCAGTCTGTTACGATGATCGGACAAAGCATGAATCCGGCTTTGACGAATCAGGATGTGTTACTATTAAATAAGGCTGCATATACATTTGGAAGTCCCAAAAGATATGATATCGTTGCGTTTAAACTAAAGGAAGAAAACGAAGGTTATTTTACGATCAAACGGATCATTGGTCTGCCAGGAGAAAATGTGCAGATCAAGAATGGCCGAATCTTTATTGATGGTAAGGCGCTTACCGATCTGCCGTTTGATGACCTGGTTATGACAGAGGGACTTGCGTTAGATGGTGTAGATTTAGGAGAAGATGAATATTTTGTGATGGGAGATAATTGTAACAATAGTGAAGACTCCCGTTATGTAAATATTGGTAATATATCAAAAAAAGAGATCAGTGGCAAGATTGTATTTCGAATTTCACCACGAAGTGAATGGGGATTTGTGAAGTAAGAAATAGAACCTGAGAGGAGTTAAGAGATGAACATTCAATGGTATCCGGGTCATATGACAAAAGCAAAGCGTATGATGCAGGAAGACATAAAATTAATTGATATAGTGATCGAGCTGTTAGACGCCAGAGTACCTTTGAGTAGCCGGAATCCGGATATTGATTCGTTAGCAAACAATAAATACCGCCTGGTGTTATTGAACAAATGTGATCTGGCAGACGATTCGGTAACTGCAAAATGGGAGAACTATTTCAAAGCGCAGGGAATGTTAGTTGTTAAGATCAATGCAAGAGACGGTCAGGGAATGAAAGCAATTACGGCTAAGATTCAGGAAGCCTGTAAGGAAAAGATTGAGCGGGATCGAAAGAGAGGAATTCTCAACCGGCCGATTCGGGCAATGATTGTAGGAATTCCTAATGTCGGCAAATCAACATTTATCAATTCCTATGCAAAGAAAGCCTGTACCAAGGTTGGTAACAAACCGGGTGTTACAAAGGGAAAACAATGGATCCGCATCAATAAGAATGTGGAACTGCTGGATACACCGGGAATCCTATGGCCGAAGTTCGAGGATGAATCGGTTGGTGAACATTTAGCATTTATTGGTTCCATCAATGATGAGATTTTGCAGAAAACAGAATTGGCATGTAATCTTATTTCCTTTGTGAAAAAGGAATATCCGGACACTTTGAAGAAACGCTATGATGTAGATGAGGAACAGACCCCAGCTGATATACTTGGTGGAATCGCGCGGAATCGAGGATGTTTGCTGAAAGGGCAGGAGTTGGATTACGAAAAAGCAGCCAGTCTTTTGCTGGATGATTTCCGGAGTGGTAAGCTGGGTGCAATGTCGGTAGAACGACCGGAATAACAGAGTATTCGTCAGAATGGAAAGGGTGGAAATATATGGCACGCAATAAATCAACTGACACAGGAGAAATCAATATCGTGAAGGAGTTGGTTGGAACATTGCTTTATATTGTATTTGTAATCTTTGCAGTGTGGTTTATTTTAACATTTGTGGGACAACGCACGGAAGTAAGCGGCAGTTCCATGTATGATACATTAGAAGATGGAGATAATTTATGGATTGACAAAGTATCCTATCGATTCTCTGACCCCAAACGATTTGATATTGTGGTATTTCCTTATCAGGACAGTTCCGTGTACTATATTAAACGAATCATCGGGTTACCGGGAGAACGGATCCGGATTGAACAAGATGGTACGATCTACATCAATAATGAACCGTTGGAAGAGAATTATGGATATGAAACCATTGCTGCTAATATGATCGGAAGAGCGAAGAATAATATCATACTGGGTGATGATGAATATTTTGTAATGGGAGATAACCGGAATGACAGCAAAGATTCCAGATTCGAAGAAGTGGGCAATATTCACAGAGATGAACTGGAAGGAAAGGCCGTCTTTCGTATCTGGCCTCTCTCAAAATTCGGGAAGGTGAAATAGGTGAAAAGAATGGCAAATAAGAAAATAGATTCAGAAATAAAAACGAAAGAATCACAAAAAGAAAAGAGTGTTGATATTAAAAAAGAGATTATAGATACGGTTATATATTTATTATTTTTATTTGTTACCGTCTGGCTGATCATTACATTTGTCGGACAACGTACCGTGGTAAACGGAGAATCCATGTACGATACACTGCATGATCATGATAACCTCTGGGTTGACAAATTCTCATATCATTTCAAAGAACCGGAACGATTTGATATTGTTGTATTTCCGATGTATGACGGAGAGGAATATTTTATTAAACGAATTATCGGACTTCCCGGTGAAACCGTGCGGATTGATAAGAATGGAACAATTTATATTGACGGTAAGGTGCTAGAGGAAGATTATGGATATGAAACCATTGATGAAAGCATGATCGGCAGGGCATATGACGGTGTTACATTAGGAAATGATGAATATTTTGTGATGGGAGATAATCGAAATGCCAGTGAAGATTCCAGGTTTGACATTGTTGGAAATGTAAAAAGAGAAAATCTGATGGGAAAAGCAGTGTTCCGGCTCTGGCCGCTGTCTTCATTCGGAACGATCGATTAACAGGAAGCGTTTTTATAAAATTATGGTCTGACCATATTGGAGGAATCATATGAAAGTCAGTGAAATGAAAGAACTTATGAAAAATGCAAATCTAGATGAACTTCGAAAGCTTGCTGCCGAATGGGAACAGGACGAGCGGGCAGGTGTACAAAAGCTGGCACTTTCCGCAAGAAAGAAGATTGCCGCATTTGAAGAAGAGGTAAAACGTACATATGCCATGCAGGAGTATGAAAGAAAGCATGCAGACTGCCGATATATATGTGGAATAGATGAAGTGGGAAGAGGACCGTTGGCAGGACCGGTTGTTGCGGCCGCCGTGATTCTTCCAAAGGATGTAGATATTTATTATCTGAATGATTCCAAACAATTATCTGCCAGGAAGAGAGAACAGTTATATGACGAGATCATGGGAAAGGCAGTTGCGGTCGGAATCGGATTCGCAGATGAAGAATGTATTGATGAGATTAATATATTGCAGGCAGATTATGTCGCAATGCGAATGGCACTCAGTAAGCTTTCTGTCACACCGGATTATCTGTTAAATGATGCGGTAATCATTCCGGAAGTAACGATTCCTCAGGAGTCGATCATAAAAGGGGACGCAAAGAGTGTGTCGATTGCAGCCGCCAGTATTGTTGCAAAAGTGACAAGAGACCGGTTTATGGTGGATATGGATTCGGTGTATCCGGGATATGATTTTGCTGGAAATAAGGGATATGGAAGTGCAAAACATATCGAAGCATTGAAAACATTAGGACCGTGTAAGATTCACAGGCGGACGTTTATTAAGAACTTTATTTAGAAAAGATAGAAAGGGGTATTTCTATGCAGATTGGACAGCGTTTCGTGACCGGATATGAGAATAATGTATCGGAACAGATCAGAACCAGGCAGGGTGCTGACGTGGAACAATCTGCGGTAGGAAAACTTTCCGCGGATATTTCTGCCCTGAAAGAAGGCGAAGTTTTCCGGGGAGAAATATTAGATATTGTAGGGGATAAGGTTACGATATCACTGGAAGATCAGGCAAAACTAATGGCAAGATTGCAGGCAGGGGTAGAGTTAGGCGTAGGAGACCGGTTATTGTTTTCCGTCAAGGAGAACACAGCGAATCAGGTTGTGATAAAACCGGTATTTGATTCTTTATACAGTGCACAGACACAGGTTTTGGAGAAGGCGTTAGATCTTGCCGGACTATCGCCGACAGAGAAGAATTTTACGGTTGCAAAAGAACTGATGGATGCGGGGATGCCGGTAGATAAGAGTAGTATGGTTACGATTTTGTCACAAAGCATGAGATTCGAAGGTACTTCGTTACAGACTCTCGTTTCCATGAATAAGTTGCAGATTCCGGTAACGGCTGAAAATATCACCCAGTTTGGGCGATATGAGAATTTGCAACATTCCCTTACCGGTGATATTGCAGCAACAGCAGAGTCGGTTGCTGATTTTGCAAGTGCATTTCCGCAAGGGACGGACGGGCAGACCATGTTACAGATTGCAGGAACGATATCGGAACTGTTTGCTCCGCAAACCGAATCTATGGATGCGGAACAGGGACAAAGTGCAATAGCCGATATGACAGAAAATATGACGGATACAGCAGAGTCGGATATACCTCATGATATGGCATCCGATACAGAAGATGCCGCTCATATTATGAAAAATACCATGACATCCGGACAACCGGCAATCACGGAGACGGTAACCGGAACAAATGACCGGATAATGAATAAAATGATCGCATCATTTGTAGGGAAGGCGGAGACCAATCTATCAGAAGAACAATTTCAGACCATAGCAAAAGCCTTAACACAGGCGGGTGTTCCGGAAACGGAGGTAAGCAGGTTGTTTCAGAATGCGTCTTCCGAAGGCAATCTGTTTCAGAACATGTTACATACATTACAAACGGGCAGTCTGCCGGATGCTGTAATGCAAAATCTCTTTCAGGATGCATCTTTAAAAGATCTGATGTCGGAGATTGTGAAAAAGGCATTTTCCGTTGACCCGAAAAAGATGAAGGATCCCAAAGAGATTGACGATCTGTATGAGACCATATTAAAAAATACCAAATCATTTGAAGATGCCGTTGCCTCGCACGGAGGCAATACAAAAGGATTTCAACAGAGTTTTCAGAATATGCGCCAGAATATGCAGTTTATGGAACAGTTGAATCATCAGATGATATACGCACAGATGCCGGTCCGATTATCCAACAAACAGACAAATTCAGAATTGTATGTATATGCAGACAAACGAAAATTACAGCAGAAAAAAGACGGTATCAGTGTAATGCTGCATCTGGATATGGATCATTTGGGGGCAACCGATGTGAAGGTAACATTAACCGGCAGCAATGTTCACGCAAGATTTTACTTAAATGATCAGGATAGCGTGGATATCGTGGCGGATAATATGAATACGCTTGCCAAACAATTAGCAGACCGGGGATTTTCCCTGACTAACGAAGTCGTAAAACGACAACCGCAGGAATCGATCAATAAAGTGGTGGATGAAGTGATTGATGAGAATGCCGAAAAAAGTATCAGACGTTATACATTTGATGCCAGAACTTAAGTAATATTCGTTGATCGCAGAAAAGGATGTGAAACAGGATGGAGAAGAAAAAACGAAAAGCAGTTGCCTTGAATTATGATCCTTCGAATCAGGCACCACAGGTGATTGCATCCGGACAGGGCGCCGTTGCAGACCGGATCATTGAGAAAGCAAAGGAACATGATGTTGCGACTTATCAGGATGAAGGTCTGGCAGATACCTTGTTAAAATTAGATATCGGAGATATGATCCCTCCTGAATTATACGGTGTCGTTGCGGAAATCTTAGTATATGTAGATAAGATGGATAAGATCAAGAGCAAATTAAAGAGATAACTTTTGGGGGATATATGCACGAAACAAATAAAAGGGTAGTTGGTGCAAAAGCAGAGCAATTGATCCGGGATTATTTATCTGCAAATGATTATGAGATCCTGGAAATGAATTATCGCTGCAAACAAGGCGAAGTAGATATTATTGCAAAACACGGAAAGTATTATGTGTTTATTGAGGTCAAATATCGCAGTTCCACTAAGTATGGACTGCCGGAAGAGGCTGTCGGCATCGCAAAGCAGCGGCGGATCAGTAAAGCGGCATTGTATTATTTGTATAGCCATAATCTGCCGGATACGACACCGGTCCGATTTGACGTGGCGGCAATTCTTGTTGATACCGTACACTATATAAAAGATGCATTTTCTTATGTTTGTTAGAGGTACAGACTACCGGCAATGGAGGATAGAGCAATGATTGAGAATATAATCTATGTAAATGACAATCACAGTACAGTGTTACATGAGGAACAGGACACCGTGTACATTACTTTCCCCAAATTAGATGCATACAAAGACGATATGATACATGGCTTTTCGACAAGAAAAGGTGGTGTGTCACAAGGGTATTTGGGCACGATGAATCTGAGTTTTACCAGAGGGGATGACCGGGAGAATGTTTTGGAAAACCACAGGCGCTTTGCCCAGACACTTGGATATGATGAAAAGAAACTGGTATTTTCGAATCAGGTACATCATACCGCATTTCATAAAGTAACAAAGGAGGACTGCGGTAAGGGCATTGTACGGGAAAGTGATATTTTAGAGATAGATGGTCTTGTGACAAACGAATCCGGAGTTCCGATGATCACATTTTATGCGGACTGTGTTCCGTTGTTTTTCTACGATCCACAACATAAAGTGATCGCCATGGCACATTCCGGATGGCGCGGTACGGTAGAAAAGATCGGTGGGAAAATGGTCGCATATATGCATGAAGAATACGGATGCGATCCAGATAACATAGTATGTGCGATTGGACCGTCTATCTGCCAGAAATGCTATGAGGTAAGTGAAGACGTTGCACAGCATTTTACGGATGTATTTGGTGATGCTTACGGAGAGACATTATTATACCGCAAAGAAAATGGAAAATATCAGTTAAATCTGCAAAAAGCATGCGAGATCACCCTGTTGGCAAGCGGTATCCGGAAGGAACATTTGGATGTTACGGATCTGTGTACCTGTTGTAACCCGGACTGGCTGTTTTCACACCGCGCAAGCAATGGAAAACGTGGAAATTTAGCCGCAGTTATGATGCTCAAAGAAAAGAACTGACAGAAAACGGGATGATCAGAAGATGATTTGTTCCGATATAAGGGTTTACAAATATTTATGGCTATTGTAAACTAGATGAAGTTGTAAACATAAAGAAGGAGAAAAAGAATGAGTAAACCAATCGTGGCTATTGTTGGCCGACCGAATGTAGGAAAGTCTACTTTATTCAATGTATTAGCAGGGTCTAAGATCTCAATTGTAAAGGATACCCCTGGCGTGACAAGAGACCGGATTTATGCGGATGTAAACTGGTTAGACTATAATTTTACAATGATCGATACAGGTGGTATTGAACCGGAAAGTCAGGATATTATCATAAAGAGTATGCGTGAACAGGCACAGATCGCAATAGATACAGCGGATGTCATCATGTTTTTGGTAGATGTGAGACAGGGACTGGTGGATGCGGATCACAAAGTGGCAGATATGCTTCGCCGTTCCCACAAGCCGGTTGTGCTTGTTGTAAACAAGGTTGATAGTTTCGATAAATTTATGCCGGATGTCTATGAATTTTATAATTTAGGTCTGGGTGATCCGTTTCCAATCTCGGCAGCATCACAGCTTGGTCTGGGTGATATGTTAGATGAGGTTGTATCTCATTTTACAGAGGAAATGAAAGAGTCGGAAGAAGATGAACGTCCAAAGATTGCGATCATCGGTAAACCAAATGTAGGTAAAAGTTCCATCATTAACAAGTTGTTAGGGGAAGACCGCGTGATCGTATCGGATATAGCCGGAACGACCAGAGATGCAATTGATACGGTCGTTACACGGAATGAGCGGGAATATGTATTTATTGATACGGCAGGATTGCGAAGAAAGAATAAGATCAAGGAAGAGATTGAACGTTTTTCAATCATCCGTACCGTTACCGCAGTAGAACGGGCAGATGTATGTGTGTTGGTAATTGACGCAACAGAGGGCGTTACCGAACAGGATGCCAAGATTGCGGGAATTGCACATGAACGCGGTAAAGGTATGATCATTGCAGTGAATAAATGGGATGCGATCGAGAAAGATAACAAAACGATATACAAGTTTACGGAGGATATCCGAAGGATCTTGTCTTTCTTAAGTTATGCGGAGATCATATTTATATCCGCAAAGACCGGGCAGCGTATGCCAAAGTTGTTTGATGTGATCGATATGGTAGTGGATAATCATGCACTCCGTATCGGAACCGGCGTGTTGAATGAGATTCTGACGGAAGCGGTTGCCATGCAGGAACCACCGTCTGATAAGGGCAAGAAACTGCGGTTATATTATGTAACGGAGGTTTCTGTGAAGCCGCCTACATTTGTTATATTTGTAAATGACAGGAATTTAACACATTTTTCTTATACAAGATACATTGAAAATCGTTTCCGTGATGCGTTTGGATTCAAAGGAACGCCACTTCATTTTATATATAGGGAACGAAAAGAGAAAGGTTGATAAAAAGACATGGAGATCATTATAAGAATTCTTTGCATTGTAATCGGTTATTGTTTTGGATTGATTCAGACTGCTTATATTTATGGAAAACTACACGGAATTGACATCAGGGAATATGGAAGCGGTAATTCCGGAACAACCAATGCGCTGAGAGTATTGGGTAAGAAAGCGGGGCTGGTCGTATTTCTTGGAGATCTGCTGAAGGCTGTTGCGGCATGTGTATTAGCAAGAGTGATCGGAACGCTCTTTTTCCCGGATATTTTATATCCGATGATTCTATGGAGTGGCCTGGGCGTTGTGATCGGGCATAATTTTCCGTTTTACATGAATTTTAAGGGCGGCAAAGGAATTGCAGCAACAGCAGGAGTTGTATTAGGATTGCTGGACTGGCATATCATTGTGATCTGTCTGCTGGCATTTATTCTTTGTGTTGCAATCACACGGTACGTTTCGCTTGGCTCCTTGATCGTAGTGACTTTGTTCTGGGTTACATTCTTTGTGGAAGGAATGCATGGTGCCTATGTGAATCCGGCAACCCAGGCGGCATATACGAATCATCAGTTAATAGAAAGTTATGTGATCATTTTCCTATTTGCAGCATTGGCATTTTATCGTCACAAAGCAAATATTGTACGTTTAGTGCACGGACAGGAAAATAAGATTTTTTCCAAGAAACCAGAGGATACGCAAAAAGAAGAATAATACGGGAGGTAGTGGTACGATGAAGATATGTATATTAGGTGCCGGAAGTTGGGGAACAGCATTATCTATTTTACTGGCAGGTAATGGACATGATGTAACGGTATGGTCGATCGATCCGGAAGAAGTATTGATGTTAAAGGACTACAGGGAACAACGGGAAAAACTTCCGGGAGTAATCATTCCAAGTACGGTAGATTTTACGACAGATCTGCAAAGCGCATTAACGGATGCAGAACTTGTTGTCTGTGCAGTACCATCTCCATTTGTGCGTTCTACCATGAAATCTGCATCCGAATATATTGCCGGAGGAACAATTGTGGTAGATGTAGCAAAAGGAATTGAGGAACATACAGATAAGACAATGACAACGATCATTGAAGAAGAATGTCCGCAGGCTCGTGTCGGAATTCTTTCCGGTCCTAGTCATGCAGAGGAAGTCGGACGTAAGATTCCAACAACAATTGTTGCCGGTTCGAAGGACAAAGCAGTTGCGGAAACGATTCAGGATGTATTTATGAATGATGTATTCCGTGTATATACAAGTCCTGATGTGATCGGTATTGAGTTAGGCGGTTCTCTGAAAAACGTGATTGCGCTTGCCGCAGGTATTGTAGATGGTCTTGGATTTGGAGATAATACGAAAGCAGCGCTTATGACAAGAGGTATTGCCGAGATGAGCCGGCTTGTGATCGCAATGGGCGGTCATATGGAAACACTTGCCGGTCTGTCCGGTATCGGTGATCTGATCGTAACATGTACATCCAAACATTCCAGAAACCGGAATGCCGGATTCCTTATGGGTCAGGGGAAATCTTATCAGGAAGCAATGGATGAAGTGAAGATGGTAGTAGAAGGTGTATATTCTGCCAAATCAGCACTTTCCCTCGGTGAGAAATATAATGTATCCCTTCCGATTGTGGAGGCTGTCAATGAAGTACTCTTTGATGGGGCGGATGCACGTGAAGTATCCATGAAACTGCTTATGCGTGACCGTACGGCTGAATCCGAGAAGCTTCAGTGGAAATAGTAGATTGTGTGAACAGAACGTCTCTTTGCGACATTGTATGTTGGCGAAGGGACGTTTTTTGCATAATTTAGAGATTGGTGCATATATTCTTCTTAGGATAACTATGTGATAGAGCGTAGGAGTTGAAGGAGGATATTATGAGGGAGCAATTTGATGTATATGCAGATATAAAGGAACGAACGGGGGGAGATATGTACATAGGCGTTGTAGGGCCTGTGCGAACCGGAAAATCTACATTTATCAAGCGATTTATGGAAACTCTGGTGCTTCCGAATATGAACAATTCGGCAGAAAAACAGAGAACCATTGATGAATTGCCGCAAAGCGGTTCCGGGAAAACCATTACAACAACAGAACCCAAATTTATTCCGAAGCAGGCTGCAACCATTGCATTGGATGACAAAACAAATGCAAATATCCGATTGATCGATTGTGTTGGCTACATGGTGGATGGTGCAACCGGACATATGGAGGAAGACAAAGAGAGACTGGTCAGGACGCCGTGGTATGATTATGAGATTCCGTTTTCGAAAGCGGCACATATCGGAACAAAGAAAGTAATGACAGATCATGCAACGATCGGTGTGGTCGTAACCGGTGATGGCAGCTTTGGTGAGATTGGCAGAGAGCAGTTCTATCCGGTGGAGAAAGAATTTGTCAATGAAATGAAAATGCTCGGAAAACCGTTTATTGTGATCCTGAACAGTGTAAAACCGCAAAGCCCGGAAGTGATCGACTTAGCAGAAGAATTGACGAACCAGTATGGTGTGAAAGTGCTGCCGGTCAATTGTGATCAACTGCGGGGAAAAGATATTTTAGAGATACTGAGACATATTTTATATGAGTTTCCGATCAGTCAGGTTCGCTTTTTTATTCCGAAATGGGCAGAAACATTGGATATGGATCATCCAATCAAACAGGCTGTTGTTACCTATGCCAAACAGGTCATGAACGATCTGCGGGGGATGAAGCAGGTCTACCAATTGCCGGATACGGATTCTGAATATATCAAAGAGGTTTCGGTTGTGCATGTAGATCTCAAAGACGGAACGGTCAATATCAAGCTTACCATACCGGAGCAGTATTATTATGAAATGCTGACCAATCTGTTAGATGCTCCGGTGGAAAATGAATATGATTTTCTTAACATGTTGAAGGAAGTAGCAGGCAAGCGTAAGGCATACGACCATGTTGCGGCTGCAATGAACAGTGTACAGCAAAAAGGCTACGGTCTGGTCATGCCGGATCGGGAGAATATCACATTAGCAGAGCCGGAGCTTATCAAACATGGCACCAAGTACGGCATTAAGATCAAGGCAAATGCACCATCCCTTCATTTTATCAAGGCAAATGTAACGACGGAGATTGCACCGATCGTTGGCACGGAAGAACAGGCGAAGGATTTCCTTGCCGACATGAAAGAGCAGTTAAAGACCTCACCGGAAGCCTTATGGAAGATCAATATATTCGGTAAGACAGTAGAACAGATGGTGGAAGAGGGCTTGATCTCGAAGTCGAACAAGATCAATGATGATTCACAGATCCGCTTGCAGGATACAATGGAGAAGATCATCAATGACAGTAACGGTGGAATGGTGTTTATTATCATTTAAGGCGGATTTGTTTCTTGGGATTATGAATCATAAAATGAATGGAGACTATTGTCAGAATGGATTGGTTCCGATGGCAATAGTCTCTTTGGGTTTGGTTGAAAGTTTGGTTTTGATTCGATGAAAGGTTTGCTATACAAATGAGTGTTACTCCAGTATAATGAAATATAGGATAATCATGAGGAGAGGGATGAGAAGGATGAAGCCGGTAATACAGATTTATGATTCAGAGGAGGATGTACTTCGTACTTTGGCAACAGCCGAGAAGGAAGGACATTTAACAGAGACCATTATAGAGGAATTCGTGAACAAACTGTTTGCAATGCCGGTTTTATGGAGGTGCCGGAAGTATTTTTATATGCTGGATGAAGATACTTTACGGAAGATTCCGGTACTTGTGACGCATATGGCATTGATCTGTGCGATGGACGGCAGACTGGATGAGGCAAAGGAATATGTCAGCCGGTTGGGAGACACACCGAAGGATCTTAAGTTTGATAACTTCCGGCTTCTTGATGTTCTACGGATCAAAACAGAGCTGGTTATGCCTTATACGCGGGATGCCATGTTCTTTCGGATTGTATTTTTTATCGTAGGAAGAGATGAGCTGGCACCGGTCAGGGATCTTACTCTTTCTGCCTGCAGACCAAGCATATTGAATGGATTCCGTGATTTTACCAGATATGGCAGATATTTAGAACAGAATAAGCAACTGATTACGGAGACTGCAGTCAGACTGTATGGAAGTGTCGGTGAAAAGGTATACGAGATTGCATCCGCAGAGTGGTATTATCAGAACAATGACTGTTTCCATGCACTGATTCTTGTTACAGGAACGATACCACTGATCGAACAGGAGAAAGATATGCGCTGTCTTTTTGTGGCATTAGCACTGCAGATGAAGATTCTTATGATGAACGGACAGGCAAGAGCAGCACATCCGCTGGTGCAGAAGATCCGGCAGAGGATCGAGACAACCGGCTGGGATGAACTGACCTCAAGTCTGAATGCTTTGGAATGTCTTGCGGCATGTTATGACGGTCGCAGGGAGGATGTTATAGACTGGTTAGAGAAGAAAGCACCGGATGAAAATGACGGTCTGTATATGATGGATATGTATGCATGGCTTGTCAAGATACGTTGTTACATACAGACGGGTAAGTATATGGCAGCTTATGTGTTGGTAGAACAGCTCATTACGCTTCTTATCCAGGGCAGACGTTATATGGATCTGTGTGAATGTTACATGCTGTCGGCAATCATCCATTACAAGGCAGACGAGCAGCAGTTGATGTGTGAGGCACTTTCCAAGACTATCGCATTGGCAAAGAGATATGGTTATATCCGGCTGTTGGCGGATGAAGGAACATGCATGGTGCAGATGCTTACAATCTACCAGAAGGAATATGGAAGAGATGATTTTACAGAGCAGGTAAAGGAACTTGCAAACTCTGTAGGAAGATACTTTCCGGATTATCTGAAGTCACTGGTGGAATATTATGAACCACTGACAAAGACAGAACAGGATGTATTACGGCTGATGGCACAAGGCATGGGTAATGATGAGATTGCAGGGAGATTAGAGAAGAAGACAGGGACGATCAAGTTTCACAGTAATAATATCTACCGTAAGCTGCAGGTATCCAACCGGCAGGGGGCGGTAGAGCGGGCGAGAGAGATTGGAATTATATAATTTAACAAAGCATCTATGCAGAAAAAGGAGGAAAAGATGAAAGGGTTAAAAAGAGAATTACAAGGCAAGAGAATAAGTCGTTATTTGTTTGTATTACTTATAATGTTATTTGTAATAAGCATAAGCAGATGGGGAAGTATTACTGCAAAGGCGGCATCGGATATCCCGAAAGAGTTAATTATCACAGAGGCGGATGGTAAGGAAGTACAGGTTATCCAAAATGGAAAATATGTTACTACGTCTGGAAAGGGTTGGTATTTTGAGACACAAACCATACCGCCATATCTTGTACTTAAAGATGCTGAGATAGAAAAGATCTATAGTTCTGGCGGTGATTTTAGGATTGTTTTGTATGATGATAACACAATGGATGGTGATATTATCTTTAACGCTGGCGAAGAGGAATGTACACTGACTTTTTCTGTGATGAATGGTTATGGTAGTCTTGCCATGAATGGTGTGATTAACGCATTGAGTGACTCAACAGGTAGTGCGAATATAGCAATGCCACATGGGTCGATTATTAAGACTTCGGGAATTCAGTGTTCCGGTAAACTGAGTGTAAGGAATGGGGATGTTGAGATTATAGATAATAGTGTGGAAGCAATCAAAGCTAAGAATATAGAGTACGGGGATGCACTGGTTACAGAACAAACAGAAGGAACAAAGAAGACCACAGTTCATGGAGCATTCCTTTTAAGAAAGTTACTTACCATTGCAGATGGTAATATACTGAATTTTATAGATGGTGCAAAAATATGCAATGTGGAAAGGCTTGAATTAGCCGATGGTGCGATCCTTCAGGTAAATGGTAATATACATATTCATAACTCAGACGGAGGTATGCGTTATATAAATAAAGGCAATGATTATCATGTAAAGGGGCTGGCTTGTAAAGGATGCCCGATAGATTATGGTAAAGAAGAGAAAGAAGCACATAATTATAATACAGATGGCTTTTGTATAAGCTGTGATGGTTATCAGCAGGCTGTACTTACAAATGATCAATATGATATCAATGGGGATGGAAGGAAGGATAATGTCTATGAGATATCAAATGCTGGTCAGCTATATTGGTTTGCGGCTCTTGTTAATGGAAAACTTCCTGATACAGAGCTGAATGATAATAATGCAAATGCCATCCTTAAGAACGATATTATTGTGAACTCTGGTGTTGTAGACGGTGTACTTGCAAAGAATACAAGCGGTTTTAGAAGGTGGACGCCCATAGGTTATTATGGTTATGGAGGTGTCTTTGATGGACAGGGGCATACGGTCAAAGGATTATATATCAATGACACAAATAGGAATAGTGTTGGATTATGCGTCGGTCTTCTTAATAAGGGTTGTATTAAGAATTTAGGAATTGAGGATTCTTATTTTAACGAATTTGATGTTGGAGGAGTAGCAGATAGTAATAATGGAACTATAATAAATTGTTATTGTAATGGGGTGTTCGTTGCGAATAACAGAGCGGGAGGAATCGTTTCTGATAATTATGGAACTATAATGAATTGTAATGCCGTTACAAAAATTACTGCAGAAGAAGGTGCAGGAGGGATAGCAGGCAGTAATTCCGGAACAATAACAAATTGTTATAGCATTGCAGAAATTATAGCGGATTACGACAAGGGAGAGATAGCAGGTTCTAATTATGAAACAATAACGAATTGTTATTATCTCTCCGATGAGGAAACGAATGGAGATAATGGCGTAACCGGAAAGACAAAAGAACAGTTTGCTTCTGGCGAAGTAGCATTTTGTTTGCAAAATGAAGAGCAGGAAACGGTTTGGGGACAAACAATCGGAACGGACAGCTATCCGGTATTAGGTGGAGAAAGAGTATACAAGATTGGTACATATAAAGGATGCGAAGGAGCACCGGGAGAAAAAATAACAGATACATATTCGAATTCCAATAAAAACATATACGAACCACATAAGGATGATGGTACGCAGAGTGGAACAGCATATGATAATAAGTGTGATATTTGTAATATGGATGCACATTCCTTTAACGACAAGGGGCTTTGTACAGAGGAAGGATGTGGCTATCATCAAGGCATTATTACAAACGCCACCTATTCGACGACTGTTGCTTATTGCGGTGATGCGACAGATGCACAACCAAAGACAGGTGATTTCACAGTTGCTAGTGGAACGAAACCGGAATTTACATGGTATAAAAATGATGTGACAACCGGTGATCTTTCAAATGAAAATATTCTTGCAACCCCTCCCAAGGAACCGGGAACTTATACATTGGTAGTGAATGCGGCTGGAGCCGAAAAGGAAGGTGTTATATATACAGCAGCAGAATTGCGTGTAAAGGTTACGATTACAAAAGTACAATTAGAGGGAACCGTGACGATTGATGGTACTTTGAGTTGTAAGGAGTCGGTAACAGTCAATACAATGGGTATCACAAATGAGAAACCGGGTACGTATTCTTATCAGTGGTATCGGATAGATGAGAGTGCAACGAAGATTGCCAATGCAACAGGTGAAAGTTACAAACTTACTACAGAGGATATTGGCAAGAAGATCAAGGTGGTTGTTACCTCTGCATATTGCGAAGGTTCTCTTGAAGCAACTACAGACACTTTCGTTGGTACAGCAGCCATTACTTCTACATCCGAGCAATTATCAAAAGCTTGGGATGGTAAAACGATTGTTACACCTTTAGTTGATACAACAAATGATAAGGGTGAGAGTAATGAAAATGTAATCTTTGAATACAAAAAGAGTACGGAAGAAGCTTATACGCAGACAGCACCAACAGATGCAGGTACTTATGATGTGAGAGTAAGGGTAAAGGAAGATGCAATCTATCATGAGGCGGTATCGGAACCGGTAACATTTACAATTGCTAAGGTGAATGCAACAGTGAAGACCGCCCCAATAGCAGCAGAAAACCTGACGTATGATCAGGGAAAGAATATTACATTGATTAATGCAGAGAATGCATCCGTTACCGGAGGAGAATTACAGTATGCATTCAGGGAGGATGGAACATACAGTATTTCACTTCCAACCGCAACGGAAGCCGGTACATATAGTGTGTATTATAAGGTGGTTGGTGACCGGAATCACAATGATACTGAACCTGCTAAGATTAACGTTACGGTGAGTAAAGCATTTCCGTCTTACCAAGCACCAACAGATATTTCTGCAGCATGTGGAGCTAAGTTATTAGCAGTGCAGCTTCCAACCGGATTTGAGTGGAGAGATGAGGATGTCACATTAGAAGCCGGTGAGACAGAGACAGGAACACAGATTATCAAAAAAGCAAAATATGTTCCGGAAGATACGAAGAATTATAAAGGAGTAACAGATATTGCAATCACAATTCAGGTTACACATGATTCTGAAGTGAGAGATGCGGTAGAACCAACCTGTACTGGCAAGGGATATAGCGGCGACACTTGTTGTAAGCATTGTGGAACGAAACTACAATCCGGTACGGATGTAGATGCTCTCGACCATGAATTTTCAAAAGACTTTACAGTGGATACAGAGGCAACCTGTAAGTCTGTCGGAAGTAAGTCGAGACACTGCAGCAGGTGTGAGGAAAAGACTGAGATAACAGAGATTCCGAAGGGTGATCATGCATGGGATGATGGAAAGATAACAAAGGAAGCGACTGAGACGGCGGAAGGAACTAAGACATATTCTTGCAAGGTATGTGGTGTAACTAAGACTGAGACAATTCCAAAGAAGGACGCAGTAGCTACGCAGCAACCAACAGAAGGATCAACTGTTTCACAGTCGCCAAAGAACGGAGATACTATTACAGATAACAAGTCAAATGCAAAGTATACAGTAACTGATACGGTTAAGAAGAACGTAACCTATATTGCACCGGTCACTATCAAAGCTAAGACTATTACAATTCCGGCAACGATTAAGATTAACGGTGAGATCTACAAAGTTACTAAGATAGACAAGAATGCATTTAAAGGCAATAAAAAGGTAACAAAGATTGTGGTAGGAAGTAACATTCAGTCAATTGGCAATTATGCCTTTAGTGGATGCAAGAAGCTTAAGACAATTATCATCCGGTCAAAGAAACTGACAACTAAGACGGTTTCAAAGAAAGCATTTAAGGGAATTGCCAAGAAAGTTGTTGTGAAAGTACCGAAGAAAAAACGCACTGCCTATAAGAAGTTATTGGAGAAAAAGGGATTATCTTCTAAGAACAGGATAAAGAACTATTAGAATTATATAATAACAGGTAGAGATATGAATACACATGGAGACTATTGCTGTAATATATTAGAATGATGAGGCAGTAGTCTCTTTTGTATTATATGTTTGAAGATGTCGGGTACCGTGTAAAATGAAACCGGCACAATTGAGACCACGAACACTTGTCTTTCGAATCAAATTATACTATAATACTATAGGCGTTTTGCAAGTATAGATATGAGGATGAAAGTATGGAGATAGCGTACAAGCTGAATGTATTTGAAGGTCCATTGGATCTTTTGCTGCATTTGATTGAGAAGAACAAAGTAGATATATATGATATTCCGATCGTAACGATCACGGAACAGTATCTTGCCTATGTCAGTGAGATGCAGGAACAGGATATGGATGTAATGAGCGAATTCCTTGTGATGGCAGGAACGTTGTTACAGATCAAGTCTAAGATGTTGCTGCCGAGAGAAGAGACAGAGGAAGAAGAGGAAGAAGATCCAAGAGCAGAACTTGTAAGACGATTGTTAGAATATAAGATGTACAAATATGCGGCATTAGAACTTAAAGATATGGAGTTAGATGCTTCGCATAATCTATATAAGAAACCAACCATTCCCAAGGAAGTAGAAGAATACCGTGAAGAAGTGGATCCGGCGGAATTGGTGGATGGCTTAACTCTTAGCAAGCTGAATGACATCTTCCGGTCTATCATGCGTAAGCAGGTGGATAAGATCGATCCGATCCGTTCCAAATTTGGAACAATCGAGAAGGAAGAGATCAATATTGAAGATCGTATGGTACAGATCCGTGAAGAGGTTCGAGGGCTAAAAGGAATTAATTTCCGTACATTGTTAGAGACACAGCCAACCCGGATGAATATTATCATTACATTTATGTCGATCTTAGAACTGATGAAGGTAGGAGCGATTACCATTCGTCAGGAAGAGACATTTGGAGAGATTGTAATTGATTCTTTGGATGAGATAGAAGTCACATCAGAGAGTGAGAATCGGTTAGAGGATGAGGTGACTTTTGCTGATGATCCGGACGAAGCGGCAGTTACGGAAGAAGAGCATCAAGAGACAGGCAGTGAAACAGGAGAAGAATAAATGGAACAGGATATCAATGTAATAGAGGGAAGAATTGAAGCAATACTGTTCTCGGTAGGGGAAGCAGTAGAACGGGACCGGATTGCAAAAGCGTTAGATATGGATACCGCTACCGTTGTGAAGATCATTCATAACATGATGGACAAGTATGATAGTGTTGATCGTGGTGTAAGAATTATCGAATTGGAAGATTCCTTTCAAATGTGTACCAAATCGGATTATTATGACACACTGGTAAAAGTTGTGAATATTCCAAAGAAACATGTATTGACCGATGTGTTGTTGGAGACGTTATCCATTGTTGCATATAAACAGCCGATCACAAGACAGGAGATCGAGGCGATTCGTGGAGTATCCTGTGTCCATGCAGTGAACAAGTTAGTCGAGTATAATCTGATTCATGAAGTAGGACGGTTAGATGCGGCAGGACGGCCGATTCTGTTTGGTACAACTGACGATTTTTTAAGGAGCTTTGGTGTTCAGTCTACGGATGAATTGCCGACGATCACACCGGACAAGATTGAAGACTTTAAGCAGCAGGCGATGGAAGAGGCACAGCTTTCCTTTGCACCGGTAAAGGATTGATTCCTGTAATATTCATAAATGATCTCATTCGGACATATACTACTGTGATAACAGATTATGTGGAAAGATATGTCATTTTTTCAATCGTCTAACGCTCGTAATATCATTTCTTCTGTATTTTCCAAGTACATAGAAGATCCGGCTGCATTATGGATATTTGCCAGTTTTTTAGTGCTCGGCTGTGCGATCATTTATCCCCTTGATAAAATGACTGCACCGCAGGAGACGGATCAGGATTATGTAACATATCCCGCTGAATGGGCAGAAGAGGTTGTGGAGCATACGGATGACAGTTATCCGGCAAATGCACAAACGATGATTAAGGAACCGGATACGCTGCATGCAAAATATGCATTGTTGATGGATGCGGATGACCGCCGGGTGCTATTCCAAAAGGATGGCTATACCAAAGTTCCGATGGCAAGCACAACCAAAATTATGACTTTGCTGGTTGCACTTGAACAGGGCAATCCGGATAGCGTGGTTACGGTATCGGAATATGCAGCATCCATGCCGAAGGTTAAGCTTGGCATGAAAACGGGTGAACAATATCGTCTGGGGGATCTGTTGTATTCCTTGATGTTGGAGTCACATAATGATAGTGCAGTGGCAATTGCAGAACATATCGGTGGGAGTGTGGAAGGATTTTCGCAACTGATGAATGAGAAAGCAAAGACACTTGGAGCAGATAACACCCATTTTGTTACACCGAACGGATTAGATGATAAAGATCACTATACGACTGCATATGATCTTGCACTGATCGCAAGCGGTGCGATTGAAAATGAAGAATTTTGTAGAATTATACAGACACCAACTTATTCGTTTCATGAACAGGCAACCGGGCGGAATTTTACTTTGAATAACAAAGACCGTTTTCTGACATCCTATGAAGGGGCAATTGGAATCAAGACCGGATTTACAGGTAACGCAGGATATTGTTTTGTTGGTGCAGTGCAAAAAGAGGATCGCCGTCTGGTAAGTGTGGTGTTAGCAAGCGGATGGCCGCCGAATAAAACATTCAAATGGAAAGACACGATCTGTCTGATGGATTATGGATCAAAAGCATACCAGAGAAAAGAAGTTGTCCGAAAAGGAACGGAATTTGGCGCAATACAAGTGTTTGACAGTATAGAAGGCGGAACGATTACACCTTATGTGGCGGAAAGTGTCTCGTTGCTCTTGAAACAAGGTGAGAATGTATCATTTCAGGTAAAAGTACCGGGCAGCATCAAAGCACCGGTGACAAAAGGTGAGACTGTAGGTAAGATCATAGTTGAGATTGATAAACAACCATACAAGATATTACCTTTATATGCAAAAGAGAATAAAACACTGCTGACATATTCCTATATACTGAAAAATATTCTGTTTCGATATTTTATGTATCAAACAGTTGACTTTTAGACTTTAACGTGCTAAACTACTAAAAAGAATTGAGAAACATACACAAAGGAGTGCTTGAATTATGAGTTTACATTATATTTGCCAGGTACCTTCTGCTGAAGAGATCAAGGAATTATATCCAATGAGTGAGCAGTTGGTAAAAGTAAAACAGGAAAGAGACAATGAGATTAAAAAGATATTTACCGGAGAGTCGGATAAGTTTCTTGCTATTATCGGACCATGTTCTGCGGATAATGAAGAAGCAGTATTAGATTATATTACCCGTCTTGCCAAAGTACAGGAGAAGATCAAGGATAAGATTCTGATCATTCCAAGAATATATACGAATAAACCAAGAACAAATGGTTCCGGATACAAGGGTATGCTGCATCAGCCGAATCCGGAGGAAAAGCCGAATTTTATTGAAGGATTAAAAGCTATCCGTAAGATGCATATTGATGCAATTGCCGAGACAGGTTTGACCGCAGCAGATGAGATGTTATATTCTGACAACTGGCCATACATGTCTGATATCTTATCTTATGTTGCAATTGGTGCCCGTTCTGTTGAGAACCAGTCCCACCGTTTGATCGCATCCGGAATTGATGTTCCGGTCGGAATGAAGAATCCGACATCCGGTGACTTTTCCGTTATGATGAATTCATGTGTTGCAGGACAGTCGTCTCATACCTTTATGACATCCGGATGGGAAGTAAAGTCTGACGGCAATCCGTTGACACACTGTATCCTTCGTGGCTCATTAAATCGTCACGGAGTTTCTGTTCCGAATTATCATTATGAAGATCTGATCATGCTGCATGAGTCGTATGAGAAGTTTTCTACACTGAAGAATCCGGCAGTTATCGTGGATGCCAACCATAATAATTCCGGAAAGAAATGGGCAGAACAGCCTCGTATCGTAAAAGAGATCCTCCATAGTATGCGTCACAGCAAAGATGTTGCCAAACTTGTAAAAGGTGTTATGGTTGAATCATATATTGAGGATGGTAATCAGGCAATCGGAGCCGGCTGCTATGGTAAATCTATCACAGATCCTTGTCTTGGCTGGGACAAATCAGAACGTCTCTTATTGGAGATGGCAGATCTCCTATAAAAGGATCATTTCACTATTAGAATATGAATGGCATATACAGAACGGATCATATCTGTATATGCCATTTTTGCATCAGATTACAGTGTATGTTCATCCACTTTAAGTTGCGGATTCTTTGCAAAATAGTGTATAATAACAATGTGTTGGATTTATGGAGAATGATTGGAGGGATTGATATGTTTAGGAGAGTGATATGGATTGTTATTGACAGCGTGGGAATTGGGGAAGCTCCGGATGCTGAAGTATTTGGCGATGTTGGAGCAGATACGATTGGGAATATAATCAAGAAACGGGGATATCTTCACGTACCGAATATGGAACGATTGGGATTGTTTTCCATCACAGGAACTTCCCTTCCGAAAAAAGACACCGTACCGATCGGTGCATATGGAAAAGCAAGAGAGATCTCTATGGGAAAAGATACAACGACCGGCCATTGGGAAATGACCGGAATTGAGACCAAACAGCCGTTTCCGACTTATCCGGATGGTTTTCCGGAAGAGATCATGCAGCAATTCCTAGAACAGACCGGATGCAAAGGATATCTGGGCAACCGGGTTGCAAGTGGAACAGAGATCATCAACGTATTAGGAGATGAACATCTTAAGACCGGTTATCCGATCATATATACATCTGCTGATTCTGTATTCCAGATTGCTGCACATGAGGATGTCATTCCGGTTCAGGAATTATACCGGATATGTGAGACTGCCAGAGGATTATTAACCGGAGAGAACGCAGTTGCCAGAGTGATTGCAAGACCATTTGTAAAGGAAGACGGAAGATATGTAAGAACTGCTAACCGAAGAGATTTTTCATTGAAACCATCTGTCAATAGTTTGTTGCCATATTTAAAAGATGCCGGATACCGGGTGGCTGCAGTTGGTAAGATTCACGACATCTTCTGTGGTGTTGGAATCGGTGACAGCGTGCATACAAAGAGTAATGTAGATGGAATTGACAAGACATTGGACTTTATGGATACACAATATGAAGGATTGATCTTTACGAATCTGGTAGAGTTTGATTCTACCTGGGGACATCGCAGAGATGTAGAGGGATATGCGCAAGGACTGGAAACATTTGACGAAGAATTAAATCGTATTTTTGCTAAGATGCATGAGGACGATCTTCTTATCATTAATGCCGACCACGGGTGCGATCCGACCTATAAAGGAACAGATCATACGAGAGAATATATTCCGGTATTAATGTATCACAAAGGAATGAAACATGGTGTGGATCTTGGAATTCTTGACACATTTGCAGATATCGGAGCAACCATTGCGGATAATTTCGGAGTGCAACCATTGCCGATCGGTACAAGCGTTAAGAAGAAACTGATCGATTGTTAGAAGGAGGACTTCTTATGAACACATACGATATCATTATGAAAAAAAGAGATGGGAACGCTCTGACAGAAGAAGAGATACAGTATATGGTAACCGGATTTACGGATGGAAGTATTCCGGATTATCAGATGTCGGCATTTTTGATGGCGGTTTATTTTCAGGGAATGGATCATGAAGAGACTACAAACCTTACCATGGCAATGGCAGATAGTGGGGACCGGTTAGATCTGTCCGGTATTCACGGAATCAAGGTGGATAAACATTCTACCGGAGGCGTAGGAGATAAAACCAGTCTGATCGTTGGACCAATTCTTGCAAGTCTTGGTGTTCCGGTTGCCAAAATGAGCGGACGTGGGTTAGGGCATACCGGCGGAACAATAGACAAGCTGGAAGGAATTAAAGGATTTTGCACATCGATTCCGGAGGAGGATTTTATCCGGCAGGTAAATGAGGTTGGCCTTGCAATTGTCGGACAGACTGCTAATCTTGCACCTGCGGATAAGAAGATCTATGCATTGCGGGATGTAACGGCAACGGTTGATAATGTCAGTCTGATCGCGGCAAGTATTATGAGTAAGAAATTAGCAGCCGGTGCAGATGCTATTGTATTGGATGTAAAGGTCGGAACAGGAGCCTTTATGAAGACGATAGAAGATGCAAGACTGCTTGCTAAGACAATGGTAACAATCGGAACAATGGCAGGAAAAGACACCACGGCGATCATTACAGATATGAATGAACCACTGGGGAATGCAGTAGGTAACATACTCGAGGTGCAGGAGGCGGTTGAATGCTTGCATGGACAGGGAGAAGCAAGGTTGATGGAAGTATCCAAAACGTTAGCCTGCTATATGCTTTTAGCGGCGAAGAAAGCAGCTACGAAAGCGGCTGCAGCAGATCTGATCGAAGAGGCTATTGCTTCCGGAAAAGCATTACAGAAGATGAAAGAATTTGTATCTGCGCAGGGAGGGGATATTTCCTGTATTGATCATTTTGATCATTTTGATAAAGCCTCTCTCATGGTTGAGGTATCCGGAATGGATCTTATGCAATATCATGGTCAGACCGGGGATGCTGTATATCTGGCAGCTTGTGACAATCAGGAGATTGGTATGACTTCTTTGATCTTAGGTGGTGGCAGACAGACAAAAGACAGCGTGATCGATCTGACTGTTGGTATCCGTCTTGGCAAACATTTGGGAGATCTTGTTGAAAAAGATGACTGTGTAGCAGTATTATATGGTAATGATGAAGATAAATTAACCGCAGCTAAAAATCGTTTTATGGGTGCTTATACTTTATCAGAGCACAGACCGGATTCTAACCCGGTTGTATATGAAGTGATTACAAAAGAAAACTTATAGCGGTCTGTCATATAATGAGGATCTATGTAATAGAATGGAACAAAGCGGATTAGGCAGTCAGTAATGAATATGACAAGGATTATAAAAAACATGTTGGCAATCGGTCTGATAGTTGTTATGAGTATTCCAACCTATAACGCATTATCAGTCCGTGCAACATCTGCAACAGAGGAGACATCTTCTGAACAAGCCAAAGGTTCGGAAGATGTGAATCTCGATATTACTTCTCCATCGGTTTTGTTAATGGAACTGAATAGCGGGGCAGTATTATATGAAAAAGATGCCGATACAGCAAGAAGACCAGCTTCTGTCACAAAGATTATGACGATGTTGCTGGCATTTGATGCAATAGATGACGGAAAGTTCTCATTAGAGGATGCGATAACCGTGTCGGAACATGCCGCCGGTATGGGAGGCAGTCAGGTATATCTTGAAGTGGGTGAAACACAAACTGTTCGGGATATGTTAAAATGTATGATCGTTTCATCAGCGAACGATGCAGCAGTCGCAATGGGAGAAGCGATTGCCGGAAGTGAGCCTGCATTTGTAGACCGGATGAATCAGAAAGCAAAAGAACTCGGAATGACTAACACACACTTCGAAAATGCGTGTGGATTAGAGGCGGACGGACATGTGATGAGTGCAAGGGATATTGCAGTCTTATCCAGACATTTATTGTTAAAGCATCCGGAAGTAACCGAATATTCTACGATATGGATGGACACGATCATACATAAGACGAAAAAGGGAGAGTCTGAGTTCGGGCTTGCGAATACCAACAAATTCTTAAAGAAATACGAAGGGGCAAGCGGATTAAAAACCGGATACACCTCGGCTGCCGGTTTTTCCATGTCTGCAACGGCAACAAGAAATGGCATGACATTAATCGCAGTAGTGATGGGCTCTGAGACAAAAGAGATCCGATATGCAGATGCTGCCCGATTGTTGGATTATGGTTTTGCAAATTGTAAAGTGTATGAAGATGATGTTGTTTCGGCGAAGGAATGCCGGATTGCAATCAAAGACGGTGTACAGCACACGATTCAGGTCAAACCTGCCACTTCATTCCATTATGTATTTACACAGACAGTAGATACCAAACAGATCAAAAAGAAACAGATCACTGTAAAGGATCAGGCTCCTTTCAAAAAGGGCGATGTTGTGGCAAAGATCGAATATTCTTTAGACGGTACCGTTCTTGGATGCGTGGATCTGGTAGCAGAGGAGAATATTGAAGAACAACAATTTCATCATGCATTTATCCGGATATTACAACGTTATGTGAATATCTATTAATGTTTTTTGACATACCCCATATATATAATTATACTTTAGGAGATTATAATGAAAATAGGCTTGAACATATTGCTAATAATTAGTATACTTCTAATTGTGTGTATTTTGATGATCTGTCTGATCAGTTATATCGAGAACCGTAAACTGGTTGTGACGGAATATACAATAAAGAACCGGCGGGTTCCGAGTGGATTTCAGGGATTTCGAATTGCACAGTTATCGGATTTGCATAATGCATGCTTTGGTCCGGCCAATGAAATATTGTTTGAACGGTTAAAATGCTGCGAACCGGATATCATAGTAGTAACGGGTGATATGATCGTCGGCAAACCGGATCAGGATGTTTTGTTTGCGGCAGATACAATGAATGCGTTGTGTGATATTGCACCGGTATATTTCAGTATGGGGAATCATGAATTGCGGGCAAGCATTTATACGGACACATACAAAGATATGTGGGAAACATTCCGTAACCGGCTCGATCCGCGGATTCATATGTTACTTGACCGGACAGAAACTTATGAAAAAAACGGAGACCGGATATTCTTACACGGATTGAATCTGACACCGGAGTTATACAGACGATGGGTTCGCACCCAAATGCCACCGAAATACTTAGAACAGCTTTTTGGTACGTGCGATCCGGATTCCTTTCATATATTTCTGGCACATAATCCGGAATATTTTGAAGAGTATGCCGCATGGGGTGCGGATATTACTTTTTCCGGGCATGTTCACGGTGGAATGATACGAATTCCGTTCTTAGGAGGGGTAATATCTCCGTTGATTCGAATATTTCCACGTTATGACAAAGGATTATTTGAGAGAAATGGGAAATATATGGTATTAAGTGGTGGCTTGGGGAATCACACATTTAAAATTCGTGTGAATAACGTTCCGGAGATTATTCTGGTCGTTTTGAAACAATGATAGATATAAATATAACGATGATACATACGAGGGAGATCAGGAATGAAGGAAATGGATGATGTAATTGATGTTGTAAAAGAAGCTGAGAAAATGAATGCAGCAAATAAGGAAGAATCTAAAAAAGATCCGGAAGAAGTAAAAGACGAGAAGAAAGATTCTGACAAGCAACCGGAAAAAGAAGTAAAAGCTGACAATAAAGAGGCTGACAAGAAACCGGAGAAAGAAACAAAAGACGAGAAGAAAGAGGCTGACAAGAAACCGGAGAAAGAAGCAAAAGCTGAGGAGAAAGATTCTGAGAAGAATCCGGATGTTTCCAACAAGGCACTTACACAGAGTAAGCGTATTGCTGAAGCGAAGGAAGCAGCACAAAAAGCAAAGGAGCAACAGCCGGAAACCAGGCCGTCTGAACCAAAGAGCAAAAAGAAAGGCTTAGGAATTGTGCTTGGAAGTATCGTTGGCGTATTGTTGATTGCGTATATTGCGGGATTTGTCTATTTTTCGGGACATTATTATTCCGACGTGACGATCAATGGTATTGCAGTATCCGGTATGAATGCAGCGACTGCCCAAAGTACACTGGATCAGTTTTATTCGAATTATGCATTAACGTTGGAAACGATTGATAATGAAAAAGTAATGATCAACGGAAAAGACATATCGATGAAGATTGTGCTGCATGATGATTTTAAGAAATGTTTGCAGGAGCAGAAACCGTATATCTGGTTTGTTAATTACTTCAAGCATCATGAATACCAGGTGTCTGCGGATGCAACATGGGATGAGGAAGAATTACAGGATGTCTACAAGGACATGAAGATTCTCAATAAAAAGAAGATGGAAGCACCGGAAGACGCTTATGTTGGTGTGGAAGACGGAAAGTTTACGATCGTAAAAGAAGTTCTCGGAACAACGATCAAAGAAAAAACATTTAAAACTGTTGTAGAAGAGAATTTGAAAACAGTACAGTCTTCCGTCAATCTGAAAGATTCAGGCTGTTATGAATTGCCTGAGGTATATTCTGACGATGAGGAACTGGCAACAGAATTAAAAGCCCTTGGGAAATATGCAGATTGCAATATCAAGCTGCAGTTAGATGATCTTACGTTAGAACCGGGTATGGATCTGTATGAGAATGTATTAGAGAAAAAAGGAGATTCTTACGAGCTCTCTGAACAGAAAGTTAAGAAATATGTTGCCAAATTAGCAGAGGAATACGATACATTAGGAACAGACCGGACATTTACGACATCATTTAACGATAAGAAAGTAAAAGTGCATGGGGATGCATTTGGTTATAAGATGAATCAGGAAGAGACGGAAGATGCTTTGATCAAAGCATTAAAAGCCGGAAAGTCAACAACTGTAGATGTTGTATTTGATGAAAAAGGGATTTCTTTAAAAGGGGATAATGATATTGGTGATACCTATATTGAAGTAAATCTCTCTGAACAAAAAGTATTTGGTTATAAAGATGGTAAGCTGATTGCAAAAGGAGATTGTGTATCCGGTAAAGAAGCTGCCGGTATGGGAACCTGTATTGGATTATATAAGATTCAGGATAAATTAAGTCCAACGGTACTTCGTGGAGAAAAGGTACCGGTTACCAAAACGGAAACGAAAAAGAATAAAAAAGGAAAGAAAGTTAAGAAAACAACGACAACCTATGAATATTCTTACGAATCACCGGTTACATACTGGATTCAGTTTAATGGCGGAATCGGTCTTCATGATGCAGCCGGTTGGAGAAGTCAGTATGGCGGAAGTATCTATTATTATAGCGGATCACATGGATGTGTGAACCTTCCGCTTGATCTTGCAAAGACATTGTACCAGAATTATGAACTTGGCGATCCGGTTATCGTATATTTCTGGGATAATGAAAACAGAAAATAATCTTTGAAAATGATATTTTCAAAAGAAGAAACGGGAGGTTATTATATGGGTGAAAAAGCAGATCGTGTAGAACGTTGTCTTGCATGTGTACGAAAGATAACGGATTTTCAGCCAAAGGTTGCCCTGGTGTTAGGTTCAGGGCTTGGGGATCTGGCAGAACAGATTGAGATAACAGCGACAATTGCATATTCGGAGATTACTGATTTCCCACAATCGACCGTTGCAGGACATAAAGGACGTTTTGTGTTTGGCTATATCGGCAAGACACCGCTTGTGATCATGCAGGGACGTGTCCATTACTATGAAGGATATTCCATGGAAGACGTAGTGCTTCCGGTACGTTTGATGAAAGAAATGGGTGCGGAGATTCTGTTTCTGACCAATGCTGCAGGTGGACTTGGTGATGGATTTTCCTGCGGAGATCTCATGCTTATTACGGATCATATTTCCTGCTTTGTTCCCAATCCTCTTTTAGGCAGGAATGAGGACAGGTTCGGTGTACGTTTTCCGGATATGAGCGAGATTTATAACCGCTCGTTACAGGATTGCATCCGAAAAAGTGCAAAGGAGTTAAATATTCCATTACAGGAAGGTGTATATCTGCAATTGACGGGTCCTAGTTATGAATCACCGGCTGAGATCAGAATGTGTAAAGCGTTAGGTGCCTCTGCTGTGGGAATGAGCACCGCAGTGGAAGCTATCGCTGCGAATCATATGGGAATGCAGATATGCGGTATTTCCTTTATCTCTAATCTTGCTGCAGGAATCAGCGATAAACCTTTGTGTCATGAAGAGGTAAAAGAAGCTGCAGATCAGGCAGCACCAATGTTCCAACAACTTGTAAAACATGTGATTGCGAATTTATAAAGGGTGTGAGAATATGCGGATTCGATTATACCATGCAAGAATTTTGACAATGTTAGAAAATGATCCTGTTTTTTTCGGTGAAGTCTGGGTGAACAAGGACCGGATCGAGCGGGTGATACCGGAAGATACACCCGTTGCACTTTCCGAAGAAAGATTTGACCAGCAGATTGACTGTATGGGTAATCTCTTAATTCCCGGATTTAAAAATTGTCATGCACATGGTCCGATGACTTTTTTGAGATCCTATGCCGATGATATGCAGCTGCAGGATTGGCTGAATCAGAAGATCTTTCCTGCGGAAGCCAGATTGCAGGAAGAGGATGTATATACATTGATGCAGCTTGCTGTGTTGGAATATATCCGTGGCGGAATTACAACAAGTTTTGAAATGTATTTTCATCCGGATAGAATTGCAAAAGCATGCAAAGAACTTGGATATCGTGTTGTACTATCGGGTACGGTATTTGGTGCTTCCAAGGAAGATGTTCCTGATGCAATCAGTACATTAGAGAATGACTATAAGGAATTTCACCAATGTGATCCGCTGGTGGATTACCGGCTTGGTTTTCATTCGGAGTATAGCTGTTGCAAAGAGTTGCTCGAAGCGATCGCGGTATTATCCCATGATTATAAAGCACCGGTATATATGCATAACAGCGAGACAGAAAAAGAAGTGCAGGACTGTGTCGAACGTTATGGTATGACACCGGTTTGCCTGATGGATAAGATCGGTTTATTTGATCATGGTGGTGCGGGACATCATCTGGTGTATACCGGCATTGAGGATCGTGAGGTATTAAAGAACAAAGGTATATATGTTGTTACGAATCCATCTTCGAATTTGAAATTAGCAAGCGGCATTGCTCCGGTGACAGAGTATGTGAAAGAAAATATCCCGGTAGCGATCGGAACGGATGGTCCGGCAAGTAATAACAACTTGAATTTTTTCAAAGAAATGTATCTGACAGCAACACTGCAAAAAGTCAAATACCACAACGCTTCGGCAGTATCACCGGAACAGGTTCTTAGAATGGCAACCGTTAATGGTGCTAATCTGTTAGGATTATCAGACTGCAACGCAATTGCCGAAGGAAAACAGGCAGATCTGGTATTGATCGATCTGTTAAAACCGAATATGCAGCCGATGAATCATTTTGTGAATAATCTGATCTACAGCGGAAGCAATGAAAATGTTCTGATGACCATGATTGCCGGAAATATTCTGTATGCGAACGGCACCTATCACCTTCCGGTTGATCCGTTAGATGTATACGAAAAAGCAAATTATATTATTCAAAGAATTAAAATGGAACTGTAATTTATACAGGATTTGTCGTATGAATAGCGCCCTCCATACATACATTGTTGTGTGGAGGGTTTTGTTATGCATGTTCGTTATAAAGAGCGGAATATCACGGTTATAGGAGTTATTATTCTGATCCTGTTATTGCAGGCAGTAATCATTGTTTCTTTGAATGTGAAGATTGGACGGTCCGTTCATCATGCAGGAAAAGTAAAGCAACAGAAGAAACAGCTAAATCGCACGATCATTTCAGACCTTCATACTTTTCCGGTTCCTGCCGCATTTCGGTCGGAGATAACATACGAGGATTCATATGGAGCAGGACGGATACAGGGAAGTCATGAAGGATGCGATCTGTTAGATACACAAAATACAGAAGGAAGAATTCCGGTTGTGAGTGCAACAGACGGAGAGGTTACGAATATCGGATGGTTGTATTTGGGCGGTTATCGGATAGGAATTACCGCCCCGTCCGGAATCTATTATTACTATGCACATCTGTCGTCCTATGCAGGTGGAATGGAGGTCGGTAAAAAGGTTCAGGCAGGAGAATGGATCGGTTTTATGGGAAGTACCGGAGAGGGAGAGGAAGGAACAAAAGGGAAATTTCCGGTTCATCTTCATTTTGGTATTTATTATCAGGATGGAACGGATGAAAAAGCTGTCGATCCGTATCCGTATTTGTTGAAAATCGAAGAATAGTAATTCTTTCCTTTTATAAACAGATATGGTACAATAATTATAATTGTGCAAATGATATGTGATGTAAAAAAATAGAATAGTATAAGAGGTGATGTTACTATGGAGATTCAACTTTGGAGGGAGATATTAGATCCTTACCGGTTGGCAGTGGATGAATTGATCGTAAAATTTAACCACATTATTGAGGAATATCGGAATGCGGGATTGTATTCACCGATTGAGCAGGTAACCGGACGGGTAAAGAAGATATCCAGTATTCTGGATAAGATGCAAAAAAAGAATATTGCAATTGAAGAGATTGATGATCGCATTTCGGATATGGCAGGAATTCGTATTATGTGTCAGTTTGTAGAGGATATTGAGAAGGTAGTAGAGATCATACATAACCGTACAGATATGGAAGTAATACAGGAGAAGGATTACATTCATAACATGAAAGAAAGCGGTTATCGAAGTTATCATATGATCATATATTATGATGTATATACGTTAGATGGAACGAAACGTATTCAGGCAGAGATCCAGATCCGTACGCTTGCCATGAACTTCTGGGCAACGATTGAGCATTCCCTGCAATACAAATATAAAGGGAATATGCCGGAGCATATCAAAGAGCGTTTGTTAAGTGCATCGAATGCGATCATAACACTTGATGAAGAAATGGGTTCTGTGCGTGATGAGATTATGGATGCACAGAATATATTCCAGATCAAGGCAACATTAGTATCCGACATACTGATCAATATTCAGAATCTGTTTAAGGTTGCAAACAAACGAGAGGTCTTGAAGATTCAGGATGAATTTTATAAGGTATATCAATCCGGAGATCTGGAACAGTTAGAACGTTTTTCCAAGCAGTTGGATATTATTTCAGAAGGATATAAGGCGCAAAGCCTTGATTAAAGAATGAGCTAGAACATTTTATTACAATCGGAGGATGGTATGGAATTACCAGTTGCATTTGAAACAAAAATGAAAGAGATGCTCGGGTCAGATTATGAGAATTATCTGGCCTCTTTTAGCGAAGAATCCTATCAGGGACTTCGTGTAAATACTGCAAAGATCCCGGTAGACGAATTCTTGAAGATTTCGCCATATAACCTGACACCGGTTCCATGGTGCCCGAATGGTTTTTATTACGAAAAAGGCGAAAAACCGGCAAAACATCCGTTTTATTTTGCCGGACTATATTATATACAGGAGCCGTCAGCCATGACAACAGCAAGTCTGCTTCCAATCGAGGAAGGAGATGTTGTATTGGATCTGTGTGCGGCACCGGGAGGCAAATCAACAGAATTGGCCGCCAGATTAAACGGCTCCGGACTTCTGATAACGAATGATATCAGCAATTCCAGAGCAAAAGCACTTCTTAAAAATATTGAAGTATTTGGAGTAGGCAATGTTTTGGTGACAAGTGAGCCGCCCAACACACTTGCGAATCGTTTTCCGGCATTTTTTGATAAGATCTTAATTGATGCACCATGTTCCGGAGAAGGAATGTTCCGCAAGCAGAATAATATGACGAAAGCCTGGGAAAGCAATGGAGTGGATCTGTTTGTCGGGCTTCAGCGCTCAATACTCAAAGAAGCGGTTACCATGTTAAAACCGGGTGGAATGATCATATATTCCACCTGTACGTTCTCGAAGGAAGAAAATGAACAGTCCATCGAATATCTCTTATCGCTGGATGATTCCCTTGAACTTGTCGAACTGCCAATGTTTGACGGATTTGATACCGGACATGTGGAATGGGGCAATACCCATAATGAGGACTTGAAGAAATGCCGCCGCCTATGGCCACATCGGATAAAGGGTGAAGGTCATTTTGTTGCATTGGTGCATAAAAGAATTCCGGAGGATCAGGCAGTCGTGCAGCCGGTGTCGGAGTATGTATTTTCAAAAGACAAGCTAAGCAAGGAGGCAGAGGAATTTATTCATCGTCTGGACTATCCGTTTGACATGTCAAGAATTGATGTCCAGAAAGAGCGTGTATTTTATATTCCTCAAAAGATGCCGTATATAAAAGGTCTTCGGATTCTTCGTTGTGGGCTGTACATGGGGGACATGAAAAAGAACCGATTTGAGCCAAGCCAGTCGCTTGCAATGTTTTTACACGAAAATGAATTTGCCAACACACTGAAATTACCGGCAGAAGATAACCGTGTGATCCGTTATCTGAAGGGCGAAACCATTGAATTGGCAGCAGAAGAAGAATCTCTTATAAAAGATGGCATCTGTCTGATCTGCGTGGATAATTATCCGTTAGGTTTCGGCAAGAACACAAGAGGAACGATCAAGAACAAATACTTACCGGGCTGGAGGTGGATGTAGATGAGTAAAGCAGTTGCTATTATTACGGGTGCCTCCTCCGGAATGGGCTGGGAATTTGTACGACAGATTGACCGGAACATGCATCATATTCACGAAATATGGATGATCGCACGCAGAGAGGATCGATTGAATCTGTTGGCGGAAAATGTAATGCGATGCAATGTCAGATGCATTTGTCTGGATCTGTGCAGGGAATCTGCATGGGAACAACTTGACCGGATATTAGAAACCGAACAGCCGGATGTACGAATGCTTGTGAATGCGGCAGGTGTCGGACGCAGTGGCGTGTTTGCCGGAATTACCCGGACAGAAGCAGTGAATATGATCGATCTGAACGCACGGGCTTTGACTGCGGTAACACATACGGTACTGCCATATATGTCCAAACACAGCCGGATCATTCAGATGTGTTCTGCTTCTGCATTTTTCCCACAAAAGGAATTTTCAGTATATGCGGCATCTAAGGCATTTGTTCTCCGCTTTTCAATGGCATTACAGGCAGAACTGCGGGACCGTTGTATTGCTGTGACAATTGTCTGTCCGGGACCGGTCGATACAGAATTTTTAGAAATTGCAAACAAGGGACGATCCTATAATCCATTTAAAAAACTTGTTATGGTAAAGCCGGAACCGGTCGTAAGAAAAGCGTTGACCGATGCCGGCAACAAAAAGAAGTTGTCCATTTATGGAATACCGATGAAATTGGTCTATGCCGCATCCATGCTGCTCCCGCATGTATAAGCGTAAGGATCGGCGTATGTATTTATGAACAGTTGTATAGAGGAGTAACGGGAATGCAGGAGATAAAGATTGAAAGTTCTTCAGAAGGACAACGCCTGAACAAATTTCTTGGCAGATATTTAGATAATGCCCCACAGAGCTTTTTATATAAAATGCTGCGAAAGAAGAATATCAAATATAACAATGGCAAAGCGGATGGCAGCGAAATCTTAAAAGCCGGCGACCGGATTCAGATCTACATGTCGGATGAAACCATATGTAATTTTCGCAAGGATGGTATGATTCCGCAGATGAGTACATCTTGCCACAAATTTGAAAAATCAGATCCGTTAAAACAGATACCAATTCTTTATGAAAATGAAGATGTTCTGATTCTCAACAAACCTTCCGGCATCTTGTCCCAAAAGGCGGTTGCCTCGGACTATTCGTTAAATGAACAGATTGTAGAATATTACAAATGGAAAGGTGGTTCGCTATCGTTGTTTACCCCTTCGGTATGCAATCGCCTTGATCGCAATACGAGTGGAATCATTTTAGCGGGCATGTCTTTAAAAGGAACACAAATGCTTTCGCGTGTATTAAAGGCACGAACGATTGATAAATATTATCTGACGATCGTCTGTGGAACAGTTACTCAGGCGACAACAATAAAAGGATTCCTGTGTAAGAAGAAAAACCACAATCAGGTTGTGATCTTCCGGACAAAGGAAGAGGCATTGACAAATGGATATCAGGAGGCTGCTTTTATTGAGACACAGTATCAACCGCTTGCGCATGGAAAAAGCGGAAAAGAAAATTTCACACTGCTGAAAGTAAAACTTGTGACAGGAAAAACCCATCAGATCCGCGCCCATTTAAAGAGTGTCGGACATCCGATCATCGGGGATGGAAAATACGGACTTAAATCCGTCAATGCATATATAAAGAGTGCGTTTGGCATACGGCATCAGTTACTGCATGCATTTTATATTCATTTCCCGGAGGACATAGACAATGTGCTGGCCGGAAAAAGTTTTACTGCAATGCCCGAGGAACCGTTTTTACAGGCAATCTACGCAATGTTTGATTCTATTCAGTCCAAAGAAGACTTAGAGAAAAAGATGTTATAGAAAGAGGCAATACAGTGGCAACATGGAATTCAAGGGGGCTTCGGGGTTCAACATTCGAGGAACTCATTAACGCAACAAATGAACTATATATCGAAAAAGGACTTGCTTTGGTTCAGAAGATTCCGACACCGATCACACCGATCGAGATCGACAAAGCGACCAGACACATTACGCTGGCCTATTTTGAAAAGGATTCTACCGTGGATTATATCGGGGTGGCGCAGTCTGTTCCAATCTGCTTTGATGCAAAGGAATGTCATAAGGATACCTTTCCGATGCAGAATATACATGAACATCAGATGCAGTTTATGAAACGTTTTGAACAACAGGGAGGGATCAGTTTTTTATTGATCTATTTTACCACAAGAAATGAATTTTATTATCTGCCTTATCGTGTTCTGGCAGAATATGTGGAGCGGATTACACGCGATGGGCATGCAAAGAACTTCAAATATGAAGAATTAGATCCCCGTTATTTTATACATTCAGAAGGGGCTGCCCTTGTTCATTATTTGAAAGCAATCAATGTTGATCTGGCAGATCGGGATAAATGAGAATCCATATCATGTGAGAATTATGAATTGATATACCCATTACTTGAATAATTATTCAGAATTTGTTATTATGTAAGATGTGCTATGCACAATTGTTACAGATTATAAGGAGAGAGAAACAATGTCAAAGATTATTTTAACAGGAGACAGACCAACCGGACGGTTACATGTAGGACATTATGTAGGTTCTTTGAAACGAAGAGTAGAATTACAGAATTCAGGAGAATATGACAAGATATATATTATGATCGCAGATGCACAGGCATTGACCGATAATGCAGATGATCCGGAAAAGGTTCGTGAGAATATCATAGAAGTTGCACTTGATTATCTCGCCTGTGGAATTGATCCGGACAAATCGACAATCTTAATTCAGTCGCAGATTCCGGAACTTACGGAATTGACATTTTATTATATGAATTTAGTTACCGTTTCCCGCTTACAGAGAAATCCAACCGTAAAATCAGAGATTAAGATGCGCAACTTTGAAACAAGTATTCCGGTTGGTTTCTTTACATATCCGATCAGCCAGGCAGCAGATATTACCGCATTTCAGGCAACTACGGTTCCGGCAGGGGAAGACCAGATGCCGATGCTCGAACAGACAAAGGAGATCGTACATAAGTTTAACAGTGTATATGGAGAAGCTTTGACTGATCCAAGTATTCTTCTTCCGGAGAACGAAGCCTGTCTGCGACTTCCGGGAATTGACGGAAAGGCAAAGATGAGTAAATCATTAGGTAACTGCATTTATTTATCAGAGGAACCGAATGAGATCAAAAATAAGATCATGAGTATGTATACCGATCCGGATCATATTAAGATCACCGATCCCGGCAAGTTAGAAGGTAATACCGTATTTACTTATCTGGATGCATTTTCAAAACCGGAACATTTCGAACGTTATCTTCCGGAATATGCGAATTTACAGGAATTAAAAGATCATTATACAAGAGGTGGTTTAGGAGATGTAAAGGTTAAGAACTTCCTCAACAACGTAATGCAGGAAGAGTTAGAGCCAATCCGCAACCGCAGACATGAATACGAAAAAGATATTGCCTATGTATATGATATTCTTAAGAAGGGCAGTGAAGAGGCAGAAAAAGTTGCGGCTAAGACATTAGCTGATGTAAAGGCTGCTATGAAGATCAATTATTTTGAAGATGAAGAATTGATCGCAAAGCATATTGCAAAATATCAGAAATAATTACCACATTTTACCAAAGGAGAAAAGAGATGGAAAAACTATTGCACACTCCGGAAGGAGTAAGAGATATCTATGATAATGAATGCAAGAAGAAACGAAAGGTTCTTTCCAAAATGCATCACGTCCTCTCTTTATATAGTTATAATGATATCGAGACTCCAACGTTTGAGTTTTTTGATATTTTCAATCAGGATAAAGGATCTGCCGCATCAAATGAGATGTACAAGTTTTTTGACCGGGATAATAACACATTGGTATTAAGACCGGATATTACACCAAGTATTGCACGATGCGTAGCAAAGTATTACAGCGAAGAAGATCTGCCGATCCGTTTGTGTTATCAGGGAGACACCTTTTTAAATACCCACAATCATCAGGGCAAATCCCACCAGATCACACAGTTAGGTGCAGAGCTGATCAATGATGATTCTTCCGCAGCGGATGCAGAAGTCATTGCGACTGTGATCGATTGTTTTTTAGCGGCAGGATTTAAAGAATTCCAGATAGAGATTGGAGAAGTAGAATTTTTCAAAGGAATATTAGAAGAGGCCAGTCTTTCCAAAGAAACAGCGGAAGAGATTCGCAAGTATATTCATAACCGGAACTTCTTTGGCCTGGAATCACTCGTAAAAGAATTAAATTTATCCGATTCGGTAAAGAAAGTGTTATTGAGCTTTGATCAGTTATTTGGTGGTTGTGATATGTTAGAACGTGCAAAGCAACTTGTCAGCAATCCAACTTCGTTAGAAGCGATCAACCGGCTTGAAAAGGTATATACTGCATTATCCTATTCCGGATATGAGCAGTATATCAGCTTTGATTTTTCGCTGTTAAGCCGTTATGAATATTATACCGGAATCATGTTCCGTGGATATACATTCGGAACGGGCGATGCCGTTGTAAAAGGCGGCCGGTACAATAATCTGTTAGAGCAGTATGGTAAAAATGCTCCGGCTATCGGTTTTGCATTCTATATTGAGGATTTAATGAAAGCCATTACAAGTCAGAAAGTAGAAGTGTCAATTGATAATTCAGACAGTATTATCCTGTACGATATAGAATATCAGAAATATGCCATTCGATTTGCCAATCATCTTCGTAAATCAGATCGAAAAGTAGAACTGATCCGCAAATCCAAGAAAAAAGACGTAAAAGATTATGCGGAATACGGAAAACACAATCATTTTTCCAGCATGTTTTATCTGACATCCGATAAGACGGTGGATTTATATGATTTTGTTGAGGAAGATATTGGAAGTGCGTTGATTGAAGACATTGAATTTTGTTAATGATAGCATTCAGAAATGAGGTTTGACATGAGATATATTACATTTGCGTTGGCAAAAGGAAGACTTGCAAAGAAGACACTTGCATATTTAGAGCAGATCGGTATAACATGCGAGGAAATGAAAGACCCTGATACACGGAAACTTATCTTCACTAACGAAGAATTGAAACTGCGTTTTTTCCTTGCAAAAGCCGGTGATGTTCCAACTTATGTTGAATATGGAGCAGCAGATATCGGCGTGGTCGGAAAAGATACAATATTAGAAGAAGATCGTGACAATATATATGAAGTATTAGATCTTGGTTTCGGAAAATGCAGAATGTGTGTCTGCGGTCCGGAAAGTGCAAGAGAGATTCTTAGTAAGAATGAAATCATCCGTGTAGCCAGCAAATATCCGAATATTGCAAAGAATTATTTTCAATCCAAGAAAAATCAGACGGTCGAGATTATCAAATTGAACGGTTCCGTCGAATTGGCACCGATCGTAGACCTCTCTGATGTAATTGTAGATATTGTTGAGACAGGGACCACTCTTCGCGAGAACGGACTGACGGTATTAGAAGAGGTTTGTCCTCTTTCTTGCAGAATGGTCGTGAACAAGGTTAGTCTGAAGATGGAACAGCAAAGAATTCTGACAATTGTTAATGATTTAAAGAAATTGATATATGAACAATAACGAAAGAGGGTAAAAGGATGCGAACTGTAAAACTGACGAAAGAGACAAAAGAGAATCTGTTAAATGATCTGTTAAAGAGAAGTCCGAATAATTATACAGAATATGCGGATACGGTACAGGCAATCGTAGATGATGTAAGAGAGAACAAAGATCAGGCGTTATTTGCATATACCGAAAAGTTCGATCATGCGAAGATCACCGGTTCCAATGTCAAGGTGACAAAAGAAGAGATGGAAGCGGCATATAACGAAGTAGATCCGCATCTGGTAGAAGTCATCCGTAAAGCATTAGTAAATATCCGTACATATCATGAAAAACAGAAACAATACAGTTGGTTTGATTCCGGTGAAAACGGAACTATGTTAGGACAGAAAGTAACACCGCTTCACTCTGTTGGTGTATATGTTCCTGGCGGAAAAGCAGTGTATCCTTCTTCTGTATTGATGAATATTGTACCGGCAAAGGTAGCAGGTGTTCCGAATATTATTATGACAACACCTTGTAATGCGGAAGGAAAAGTATATCCGACAACATTGGTTGCTGCGAACGAAGCCGGTGCAGATGCGATATATAAGGCAGGCGGTGCACAGGCAGTTGCTGCGTTAGCCTTTGGAACAGAATCGATTCCGAAAGTGGATAAGATTGTTGGTCCGGGTAACATTTTTGTTGCACTTGCCAAACGTGCGGTATACGGTTATGTCAGCATTGATTCCATTGCGGGACCGTCTGAGATCATGGTTCTGGCAGATGAGAGTGCAAATGCAAGATATGTTGCGGCAGATCTGTTATCTCAGGCAGAGCATGATGAATTGGCATCTGCTATTTTAGTAACCACTTCTGAAGAACTGGCAAAGAATGTAAGCGAAGAGGTTGACAAGTTTGTTGCACAGTTAAGCCGAAAAGAGATCATTCAGAAATCATTAGATAATTATGGATATATATTAATTGCCGACTCGTTAGATGAAGCGATTGAGGCTGTAAATGATATTGCAAGTGAACATTTAGAGATTGTGACAAAGAATCCGTTTGAAGTTATGATGAAGGTGAGAAATGCCGGAGCGATCTTTATTGGTGAGTATTCATCTGAACCGTTGGGAGATTATTTTGCGGGTCCAAACCATGTACTTCCTACGAATGGAACTGCCAAATTCTTCTCACCGCTTAGTGTGGACGATTTCATTAAGAAATCCAGCATTATCTATTATTCGAGAGAAGCCTTAGAGCCGATTCATCAGGATATTATTGATTTTGCTACGAGCGAACAACTGACTGCACATGCGAATTCCATCCGTGTACGGTTTGAAGATTGATCCGGTCGCAATATAGTATTTTTCCATAATATGTGATACAATGAGCCGTAGCGGTTACTAATATTTGTGATACATCGGAAGGAGAGAGGCACAGTGGCAGGCAGGATTGCTTACATTGAAAGAAAAACGAACGAGACAGATATCAAGCTAGAACTTCACATTGATGGTTCCGGACAGACAAAGATTGATACAGGGATTGGTTTTTTCGACCATATGCTGAATTCATTTGCAAGACATGGATTCTTTGATCTGAAGGTACTTGCAAAGGGAGATCTTTATGTAGATTCTCATCATACGATAGAAGACACCGGAATTGTTTTAGGACAGGCGATCAAGAAAGCAATTGGAGATAAAAAAGGAATCCGAAGATACGGGCAGAGAATCTTACCAATGGACGAGACATTGATGCTATGTGCATTGGATTTGTCCGGAAGACCTTATTTTTGTTATGATATGAACCTGACAGTAGATCAGGTTGGATATTTTGATACCGAGATGGTAAAAGAATTCTTTTATGCAGTTTCTTACAGTGCAGGAATGAACCTGCATTTGAAACAATTAGACGGAAGTAACAATCACCATTTGATTGAGGCGGCATTTAAAGCATTTGGAAAGGCATTAGATGAAGCCACCCAGATTGATCCTCGGATGAAAGATACCATTCTTTCAACAAAGGGTTCGTTATAAGGAGGAAATTATGAGTTATGTGAAGCTGATTGCCGGTTTAAACAAAGTAAATGCAATAGAAGCCGCAGTGCATTATTCCAATAACGGTGCGGATGAGATTGCATTTATGGATATGAGTGCAATTGAAGAAAACAGAGAACCGGATGTGGAATTTATGAAAAAGATTGCGGATACTGCGGAAGTTCCGTTGATCGTTGGCGGTGGTGTCAAACGTTTAGAAGATGTAAAGAAAATGCTTTATGCCGGTGCATCCATGGTGTATATGAAACACGCAGCAAGATTGGATATTCATTTTGTAAAGGAAATGTCCGAACGCTTTGGCCAAGAAAAGATTGGTGTCGCAGTTGATATGAGTGATGTAGATGTCACATCTTTTGCTGTCAAATGCGAAGAAATGGGTGCAGGTGCTATATGGTTATTAGGTTTCACACCGGGTATGGAACAAAGAGTTTATGATATCAAACAGGCATTAGACATTCCGGTTATGATTGATGTAGATTCCATGAATGAAGAGCAGCTTGCTAAGATCATTTCGGACAGTAATGCCGATAAGATTCTATATACAGGTGAAACATTTGTTAACATCATGCAAATAAAACATTACCTTGCCGGTAAGAATATAGAAGTAAATACATTCGAAAGTGCATTGGATTTTGATACATTCAAGCTGAATTCTGACGGGTTGATTCCTTGCATTGTCCAGGATTACAAGACACAGGAAGTTTTGATGATGGCATATATGAACAAAGAGTCCTATGCAAAGACGTTAGAGACAGGCAGAATGACATACTTTTCGAGAAGCCGTCAGAAACTTTGGATGAAGGGCGAAGAAAGCGGTCATTTCCAGTTTGTAAAAGAGCTTACCATTGACTGTGACAAGGATACGATCTTAGCGAAGGTATCGCAGATCGGGGTTGCATGTCACACCGGTAATCCGACCTGTTTCTTTACTCCGCTTGCGAAGAAGGAATATGACAATACCAATCCTTTGATGGTATTTAACGAGGTGTATAATACGATCGCAGACAGGAAGCTACATCCGAAGGAAGGTTCTTACACCAATTATTTATTTGATAAAGGAATCGATAAGATTCTAAAAAAAGTCGGAGAAGAATGTACAGAGATTGTGATCGCTGCAAAGAATCCGGATCCGGAAGAGATCAAATACGAGATATCCGATTTCTTATACCACTGTATGGTTCTCATGGTAGAACGTGGGGTTACATGGGAAGATATTACAAAGGAATTAGATAACAGACACTAATATCTATGAATTTATGGAGGTATGTATATGGCATTTTTAAGTGAGTTGTTAACATATACGTTTAAGTATATCGTATTGGGTGCGATTGCAGTTGCAGGAGTTGTATGCTATGTAAAGCAGAAAAAGAAACAGCTTTTAGAGGCTGCAGAGCAGGAAAAGAAAACAGAAAAAGAAACAGAATAAGTTTTAATCATAGGGTTACGATATTTTTATAGTAAGTGAGGAAACGATTGTGAAGAAATACGGTTTAAATGAATTAAGAAAAATGTATCTTGAATTTTTTGAGAGCAAGGGACATCTCAAAATGAACAGCTTTTCATTAGTCCCACACAATGATAATTCTTTATTATTGATCAATGCAGGTATGGCACCTCTTAAACCATATTTTACCGGACAGGAGATTCCACCAAGAAAACGTGTTACTACCTGTCAGAAATGTATTCGTACAGGTGATATTGAGAATGTCGGTAAGACAGCTCGCCACGGTACATTCTTTGAGATGCTCGGTAACTTCTCGTTTGGTGACTATTTCAAAAAAGAAGCGATCACATGGTCATGGGAATTCCTGACAGAAGTATTGGAAATGGATCCGGATCGTTTATATCCTTCTGTATATTTAGAAGATGATGAAGCATTTGACATTTGGAATAAACAGATTGGAATTCCAAAGGAGCGGATCTATCGTTTTGGAAAAGAGGATAACTTCTGGGAGCATGGTTCCGGACCTTGTGGACCTTGTTCCGAAATTTACTACGATCGTGGAGAAAAATACGGTTGTGGCAAACCGGATTGTACAGTTGGCTGTGACTGTGACCGGTATATGGAGATCTGGAACAACGTATTTACACAGTTTGATAACGACGGTCACGGCAACTATACCGAATTAGAGCATAAGAATATTGATACAGGTATGGGATTGGAGCGTTTGGCTTCCGTTGTTCAGGATGTAGATTCCATCTTTGATGTAGACACAATCGAAGCGTTACGGAACAAAGTATGTGAATTTGCACATACACAATACCATATTGATGATGAAAAAGACGTTTCCATCCGTTTGATCACGGACCATATCCGTTCTGCTACATTTATGATCTCAGATGGAATTATGCCATCCAATGAAGGAAGAGGCTATGTACTTCGTCGTCTGATCCGTCGTGCAGCAAGACATGGACGTTTACTTGGCATTGAAGGAACATTTTTAGCAAAACTTTCCGAGACTGTAATCGAAGGTTCCAAGGACGGTTATCCGGAATTAGAAGAGAAGAAAGAATTCATTTTCCGTGTATTGACACAGGAAGAGAATCAGTTTAATAAGACGATCGATCAGGGACTTGCTATTCTTACAGACATGGAGACATCTCTTGCCGACAAGGGTGACAAGACATTAAATGGTGCAGATGTATTCAAGTTATACGACACTTATGGATTCCCTGTTGATCTGACCAAGGAGATTCTGGAAGAAAAGGGATATTCCATTGATGAAGCAGGATTCAAAGCCTGCATGGAAGAACAGCGTACCAAAGCACGTAGTGCAAGAAAGACGACCAATTACATGGGAGCCGATGCAACGGTATATGACGAGATTGATCCTGCAATCACAACAGAGTTTGTCGGCTATGATAACGATAGCTGCACTTCAACCATCACCGTTTTGACAACAGATGCATTGGTGGAAGCAATTGCCGAAGGAGATGAGGCTACTTTATTTGCAGAACAGACTCCGTTTTATGCAACCATGGGTGGTCAGCAGGGTGACTGTGGTGTGATCACTTCAGACGGTGCGGAATTTGTCGTTAAAGATACGATCAAATTAAAGGGTGGCAAATACGGACACATCGGTAAAGTGACAAAAGGCATGTTCAAGGTTGGAGATCAGGTAACCCTTTCCATTGATACCGCAAAACGTGCAGATATCTGTAAGAATCACAGTGCAACCCACTTGTTACAGAAAGCACTGAAGATGGTATTAGGTGATCATGTAGAACAGAAGGGATCTTTGGTTACTCCGGATCGTTTAAGATTTGACTTTTCTCATTTCTCTCCAATGACACCGGAAGAGATTACAAAGGTTGAGAATATTGTCAATGAAGAGATTGCCAAAGCGTTGCCGGTTATCATCAAAGAAATGCCGATCGAAGAAGCAAAGAAGACCGGTGCAATGGCATTGTTCGGCGAGAAATACGGCGATACCGTACGTGTCGTTAATATGTCTGATTTTTCAGTAGAGCTTTGTGGTGGTACCCATGTAGCGAATACCGGAATGATCACAACATTTAAGATCGTTTCCGAATCTGGAATTGCCGCTGGCGTAAGACGTATTGAAGCTTTGACCGGAAGTGGTGTGTTTGCATACTACAAGGAGATGGAAGCAAAGGTAAATGAGGCGGCTGCTTTATTAAAGGCAACACCGGATCAGTTATTAGATAAATTGAGTCACACATTAAAGGAAGTAAAAGAACTTACATCCGAGAATGAATCATTAAAGGCCAAACTTGCCAACGAATCATTAGGTGATGTAACCTCTGATATGATCACGGTAGGAGATTATCATGTATTGGCAACTTCTGTTGAAGGTGTTGATATGAATGGTCTTCGTGATCTGGGTGATCAGTTAAAGGCAAAAGTTGGTGAAGGCATTGTTGTAATTGCCTCTGTCAATGACGGAAAAGTTAACCTGATCGCAATGGCAACCGATGGTGCAGTAAAGAATGGTGCCCATGCCGGTAACCTGATCAAAGAAGTTGCCCCACTTGTCGGAGGTGGCGGCGGTGGTCGTCCGAATATGGCTCAGGCAGGCGGAAAGAATCCTGCTGGTATTGCAGATGCAATTGCCAAAGCGAAGGAAGTTGCTTCCGGTCAGTTGTCTTAATCCGTAAATATTGTCAGGCATTTTGTTTTTAATTTATTGACAAAATGCTTGACGTATCCATATTTTATGCTATAATCTTATTTGTGTTTTAAATAACCCAAGGTTGTATGGCAGACACAATATGCAACTGAAGGGAGGTCGGGTGAGAGAATGTCAAATGTTATTGTTAAAGAAAATGAGACTTTAGACAGCGCTCTTCGTCGTTTCAAGAGAAATTGCGCGAAGGCTGGTATTCAGCAGGAGATTCGTAAGAGAGAGCATTACGAGAAGCCAAGCGTTAGACGTAAGAAAAAGTCTGAGGCAGCTAGAAAAAGAAAATTCAAATAATACGAATTTATCAGGGTTATTGCTTTAATTAGCAATAACCCTTTTTTCGTGATGACAAACGTAGAATCATTGACATATAACCGTTTTGAAAAACATATATTGAAATGAGAAACTATGACAGGTGGAATAAGGTGAACGTACCGGGCGATGTATTATATGGCGATGTTTTGGTTCGATTATCCGGCAATCGCGAAGCGATTATAGAGAATTACAAAGGAATCTTATTATACACTCCGGAAGAAATTGCTGTTGCGTGCAAAAAGTTTACTCTGCGTTTTTGTGGTGAACATATGCACATACAGTATTTTTCCGGCAGTGACATGAAAGTGATCGGAACCATTGAGACTATAACGTATGTATCGAATGGAGATTTATGCTTTTAAGAATATTACGCTTTGTATTTGGGTATGTATCGGTAGAGATTTCCGGATTTGCCCCTGAACGCTTTATGAATCTGATCATCCAATATCAGATTGTTGTGTGGGATGTATCTACCACAGAAAGTGGGTATCGATTTTACACCGGTCGGAAGAATCTGATAAAAATGAAACCTTATCTTCATAAAACCAATATGAAGATAAAAATTCTCAATCGATACGGTATTCCTTTTCTGATCCGGAAATATAAAAAAAGATCCATGTTTCTGATAGGATTCGCAATTGCGGCGTTGTTATTATATGTTCTGTCTTTATTTATCTGGGAAGTCAGGGTAACAGGGGAAGATCAGCTGGTAGCTGCGAGCATCCGGAAACGTATAGAAGATTCGTATATCCCTATCGGAACCAGGAAAGAAACAATCAATTGTACAAAACTAGAACAGCAATTACGTGCAGATTTTAGTGAGATTGCGTGGATCAGCTGCGAATTAAAAGGAACCGTCCTAACCATTTATTTAGAAGAAGGAATCGCACCCGCTAAAAAAGAACAAGATAATAAAGAAGGAGATATTATAGCAGCAAAAGATGCGGTTATTACAAAAATGATCACGCGCCAGGGGACCCCTGTCGTGAAGGTAAAGGACACCGTCAAAAAAGGAGATGTCCTGATCTCTGGAACGGTATATATATATGATGATAATAACGAAATACTTGAAACTAATTATATTCAGGCGGATGGAGATATCTACGGAACAACAAATGTGACATACGAAGATTGTGTCAATCTGCAATATTATAAAAAAAATTACTCAAAGGATTCAAAATCATATTATTCCTTTTATGTAGGGAATTACTGCTTCACGCCAATTGCCCCGAAGTCAGGAGAAAAGAATATTGATTGTTATACTCAGATTCATAAAATGCGTATATTACATGATTATTATCTGCCGATTGGATATAAGAAAATGAAAGTTACACCATATTCTCTGCAATCCATGACAAGAACAGAGGCTGATGCAAAGAAGATTCTGAAGAAACATTTCAAAGATAAAATACAAAAATTTAAAGAAAAAAAGGTAGAAATCATTCAAAATAATGTTACAATAGAGAAAGTGAATGAAAAAATGATTGCAAAGGGAACACTGACTGTGAATGAACCAATTGCATCCTTTTGTGAAACAACACAGAATCATTTAGAAAAGATACAGGAATAAAGGAGATTTGTATGAGCACTTGTGAAAAAAGCACCACCATCCCTTCAGATTGCATTGCAAATGTATTTGGCCAATTCGATTCGAATATTAAGAAGATTGAACGGCATTTAGCGGTTACAATGGTATTAAGAGATACCGAGTTAAAAGTGATGGGGGAAGAAGCAAATGTTGACAAGACAATCGAAGTGATTCATTCATTAGTTGCACTCGCCAGACGCGGGAATACTATTACAGAACAGAACGTGAATTATGCATTATCCTTATCTGCGGAACATCATTCAGATACTGTGGTGGAATTAGATAAAGATATCATATGCCATACGGTCAATGGCAAACCGGTGAAAGCAAAGACAATCGGACAGAAACAATACCTGAATGCGATTGATAAGAACATGATCGTATTTGGCGTTGGTCCGGCAGGAACCGGTAAGACATATCTGGCAATGGCAAAGGCAATCACCGCATTTAAGAATGATGAAGTCAACCGGATCATTCTGACACGTCCTGCAATAGAAGCAGGAGAGAAACTTGGATTTTTGCCGGGAGATCTCCAAAGCAAGGTTGACCCATATCTGCGTCCGTTATATGATGCTCTTTATGAGATTATGGGCGCTGACAGTTTCCTGAAGAATATGGAAAAAGGATTGATAGAAGTTGCTCCGCTTGCATATATGCGTGGAAGAACATTAGATAATGCATTTATTGTATTAGATGAAGCACAGAACACAACCCCCGCCCAGATGAAGATGTTTCTGACCCGTATCGGATTTGGATCAAAAGCAATCATAACCGGTGATCTGTCCCAGAAAGATATTCCCAAAGATGCCGTAAGCGGCTTAGATGTAGCGTTACGGGTTCTTAAGAATGTAGACGAGATTGCCGTATGCCGGATGACAAGCCAGGATGTTGTCAGACATCCGTTGGTACAGAAGATCGTAAAAGCTTATGATGATTATGAATCAAGACACAATAAGAAAGGAAACCGTTCATAGATTCTTGATTTATCACTATATATCGTATATAATAGATATGTTCCAAGGATATATGACTAGATGTAGACATTTTCTGGGACAATGATACGATTATAATGACTGTGAACGAAAGACAGGATCAGACAATGACGATTTTATTAGAGAATGAATGTGATATAGATCTTGGCATTGATTATGAGACAATTGCCACACGCGTAATTGAAGCCGCACTTGATTATGTCCAATGTCCGTACGAATGTGAAGTGAATATTGTATTGACGGATAATGATGGTATACAGACGGTGAATGCACAGACACGTCAGATCAACGCACCAACAGATGTATTATCATTTCCTATGATTGATTTTGAGACAGAGGCTGATTTTTCCATTGTAGAGCATGATGAAGCATCCTATTTTGATGCTGCAACCGGTGAGCTGTTGTTAGGAGATATTATGATATCACTTGACAAAGTAAAGGAACAGGCAAAGGCTTACAATCACAGTGTTATAAGAGAATATGCTTTTTTGCTCGCACATAGTATGCTCCATCTATCCGGATACGATCACATGGTCGATGAAGAACGGATTCGTATGGAACAGATGCAGGATGAGATCTTACAAAGCATCGGATACACCAGAGATTATACAGAATAAGGAGAAGATTATGAGAAAAAGAATACTTGCAGCTACTTTTTTAACAATCGCAGCACTTGGATTGTTTGGATGTGGCAAAAAAGAAGAGACAACAGAGGCAACAACAGAAGCAACAACAACACAGGAGGCAACAACAGAAGATACTTCCCATGCAGGAATGACTTACAACGAATTGACAGGTGAATGGTCTGCTGATTATGTCAGCCGTCGCCCGGTTGCTGTTATGATCAATAACCTGAAAGAAGCGCTTCCGTCCTCAAGTACGAAGCAGGCTGACGTTATATATGAGTGTATGGTAGAAGGCGGTATTACCCGTTTGATGGCAATTTATTCGAATTATGAGAACTTGGAAAAGGTTGGTTCCATTCGGAGTGCCAGACATTACTATATTAATATAGCGAATGAATACAATGCAATCTATGTTCACTACGGACAGTCTAAGCCGGCCAAAGAGCGCTTGGATAAGCATGTAATTGATAATATCAATGGTTTGACATATGATACAGGATTCTATCGTGATGATTCCAGAGTTGCACCACATAATGCATATACATCAGGAGAGCGCATTGTAAAGGGAATTCAGGATTTTGGATATTCAACAGAATATAGTGATTCTCATGAGAAAGTATTATCATTTAATGAGAATGAAACGGAATTAGCAGATGGACAGGCTGCTTCCAAGATCCATGTTAATTTCAGTAATTATTCAAAACCATATTTTATCTATAACGAAGAGACCAAAGTATATGACCGTTATGAATATGATGCACCTCAGGTTGATAATTTAGCAGATGAGAATGATAATGTATTGAATTTCAAGAATGTTATTATTCAGATCTCACAGTATGAATGTATTAACCCGGAGAATGATCTTCAGGAGCTTACACAGGTTGGGGAAGGAAAAGGATATTATTGTACAGACGGCAAGGAGATTCCAATCACATGGAAGAAGGAATCGAATGATGGAGTTACCAAGTATTATACAGAAGACGGACAGGAATTATTATTGAATCCCGGTAAGACCTGGATTTCGATTATCGGCAGTGGAGAGAATGCCGGAGTATCCTTTGAATAATCAATAGAACAGAGAACATTTAGAGGGACTGTTGAATGATTCAAACAGTCCCTTATCCTTTATACACGGGAAGGACATCCATATGACGAATGAAGAATTGATTCAAATCGCTAAGCAGGCATCACAGAATGCATATGCTCCTTATTCTAAGTTTCAGGTAGGGGCTGCCTTAGTGACGAAACAAGGCAGGATATATACAGGCTGTAATATAGAAAATGCATCCTACGGAGCTACCAATTGTGCGGAAAGAACTGCAATTTTCAAAGCAGTATCCGAGGGTGAACGCGAATTTATCAGAATAGCGGTTACCGCTTCCGATGGATCTACTGCATATCCGTGTGGAATCTGTCTTCAGGTAATGAATGAATTCATGCCGGATGTTGATATAATATTAGAACAAGACGGTGAGATAGTGACCTATTCATTATCGGAACTATTACCAAGGGGATTTGTATTGTAATTAACATGAGAGGGAATTATGTACGATATTTTATTATACATTCAATTATTAGGGGTTGTGATCGGATTTGCTAATCTTTTAGTAGTTGGGTTACAGAAAAGTTCAGAGAACCAGAAGATCTTAATGCTGGCATCATCTTGTGCATTTATCAGTATTCTTGCATACCTGTTCGAGATTCAGGCAACGAATGTATCGGAGATGTTGTTAGCAGTCCGCTTTGGATATTTGGGAAAAAGTTATGTCATTTTATTTCTCCTTTTATTTGAATGCCGGTATTGTAATGTTAAGATTTCCAAAAAATTAATAAATGGTCTCTTTGTATTCAATACATTTATGCTATTATTGGTATTAACCTGTACACAGCATACATTCTACTATAAAAATGTATCCTTATCCAATAAAGGATTCTTTCCTCATTTACAGTTTGAAAGAGGTCCGGGTTATTATTTGTTTATGGCATCCACTCTTATTATGATCGGATATTCAGCCTTTTTGGCGTTGACACAATGTATTAAGCGCAAAGGCTATGAACGCAAGAGAGTTTTTCTTCTGTTATTAGCAGGGGTATTTCCTGCCATTATGTTGTCGTTGTATTTATCCGGAATACTGAACGAGTTTGATCCTACACCGATCGGTATTATTATTTCATGTTGTCTTGTTACAATAAATGTACTGAATTACGGTTTATTGGATACTATGCAGGTAGCCCGGGAAAATGTCATCCAAAACATCAAAGAAGGATTGCTGATCGTTGATCCAAGTTATCAGCTGGTATATGCTAATACGGTTGCGCATGAGATATTCCCAGAGCTGATGGATGACCGTTCTACAGAAGCACTTGTATCGAAGATATTTAACACGGAAAGTGAATCGGTATATAACTACAATAATAAGAATTATGAAGTGCGAATTTCTCCACTTTTGGAAGAATCTTCCGTAAAAGGATATATTGCATGGATCTTTGATATGACATTCATTAACCGTTATACCGATGAGATGATTCTGTTAAAGCAGGATGCAGACCGTGCAAATCAAGCCAAATCTGTTTTTCTGGCAAACATGAGTCATGAGATACGGACACCAATGAATGCGATTATGGGATTTTCTTCCCTCGCCTTGCAAAATGACAATCTGCCGGAGATCAAAGAACAAATAGGATATATTTATCGTTCTGCACAATCTTTGCTTAATATTGTAAATGAGATATTAGATATTTCCAAAATTGAATCCGGCAAAGTAGAGTTATCCATACATGAGTATTCCACAACATCCCTGTTTACGGATATGATCTCTATGGCAAAAACACAGATTCATTCCAAAGATGTTGCGTTTGTTTATGATATTCCGGAAGATTTTCCGTCAAAGCTATCCGGTGATGTAACTAAGATCCGGGAAGTTTTGATCAATCTTTTGAATAATGCGATCAAATACACAAAACAAGGACAAATCTGTTTTCAGGTTAAGCTTATAGAACAACATGGCGATTGTGTTAAGGTACGTTTTAAGATATCCGATACCGGAGTGGGAATCCGAAGAGAAGATCAGCAGCGGATATTTGGTATGTTTGTAAGAAGCAATGCCCGTGAGAATCTCGGAGTAGAAGGTTCCGGTCTTGGACTGTCAATTGTAAAAGGCTACGTTGATCTTATGGGAGGCAGTTTGGTATGCAATAGCGATTACGGAAAGGGTACCACTTTTGAGGTTATCATTGAGCAACGTATGTTGCATGCCGATCCTATCGGTCACATAGAATGTGCACTTGCTAAGGATGAACACAATGTTTATTTAACTTGTCCGCAATATCAGGTATTGGTTGTAGATGATAATGACATCAATTTATTGGTTACAAGACAGCTTTTAGAAAAATATCACATGATGGTTGACACTGCCTCAAATGGTGCCAATGCCTTGCAATCTGTTAAGAACAAGCATTATGATATCATTTTTTTAGATCATATGATGCCGGATATGAATGGAGTAGAAGTATTGCATCGTATGAAGAGAATGCCCGGTGTACTGGTTCGTACCGTGATGGTTGCCTTAACTGCCAATGCCATAGATGGTGCAATGGAATATTTGATCGATAACGGATTTGATTATTATTTGAGCAAACCATTGATCAAAGATGCATTAGAAGAAGTATTGCAGCAGATCATGCAATCCGGACGAATATCCTGCGGCACGCAGGCCGTTGATACGGAGACATCTGACAGAGAACAAGCCGGGATAATACCGACAGATGACCTTCAAAGAGAACTTGCACAATACCGGATTGATTTCAATACCGGTCTTGGATACTGTAACGGGGATACAACTATATATTATGAGATCCTCAATTTGGCACTTGAGACATATCCGGAAAAAAGACAGAAATTACAGGAACATTACGTTAATAAGCGATTCTCTGATTATATGATTGAAGTTCACGGTCTCAAAAGTTCAATGATGATTCTCGGTGCAACGGATCTGGCTGCCATGGCTGAGAAACAGGAGCATTCATTAAATGATGGCGATACCGGTTATCTGAATGAAACTTATGCTTGTTTACAGGAGAAATATAACAATATGGTACAGGGCATTTATCATGTTCTTGATTCACATGGAATATTAAGACCGGATCTTAAAAATGACCAAATGCTCGAAACTGAATAAGATTGCATTTAACGGGTCATACTTTTCCTATACATTTCAGTTGGAGGAAAATATGAAAAGAAACATTATATTTGCAATATTTGCAATTGCAATAGGCCTGTTATCTGTATCCTTTACCGTCGCATATCAATATTTTTATCCGGATCGATATATTCGCACAGCAGATGGAAGTTATCAGAATATTGCAACAGCCAAAGCAAAGACGCCATTTCCTATTACAAAAGATACTACTTTTGTAATGGAGTATTATGACCGGGACACAGATCGTCTCTTAACGGAAGAAATAGATGGTATTCCGGCATTACTCGGATGTGACAAAGAGGGTGTACAACGCTATTTAGCAGATTACATGAAACATATTCCCAAAGAGGAACAGGAAAAGGGGTTAATATCCTATACCTTAACTTCTTATCAGGGCAATACCCTGTATTTTCGGAAGACATATGATCAGCCGGTTTATAACGGATATTATGCCAAATCTTTCAATGGATATGTTGTAATACTGAATGGTGACGAGAAAACGGTATATGAATATACGCAGATACCAATCCACCTGCTTCCGGAAGACATCCGATCTTCTGTGATGTCAGGTTATTATTTAGAGAATGAAACCGATTTATACAATTTTTTAGAAAATTATTCAAGCTAAAGGAGTTTGAAGCTTAGTATGAAATACGATATGATCATTATAGGTGCCGGAGTTTCCGGTCTGTGTGCCGCCTATACGGTTGCAGCAAACAGACCGCACATGCACATACTGGTTTTAGAAAAAGAATCTGTTTGCGGACGTAAATTAAGCGCTTCAGGAAATGGCAAATGCAATGTAACGAATTCTGCATTTCAGTCTTCGTGCTATCATTCTTCCAATCCTGCATTTATAGAACAATGGGTGAATGCCCATAATGCATCAGAAGTGACCGATTTCTTGTATACAATGGGGATTCCGACCTATTCCAGAAACGGATATTACTATCCGGTATCAAACCAGGCAAAACAGGTAACAAACCATATATATCAAAGATGCTTAGATATGGGGATTGATTTTTTGTTTCAGACAGAGGTTATTTCCATTCAAAAAAATACCCATTCCCCCAAAACAACATATGATATTACCGATTCCGGACATAATATATATCATAGCAGTATTGTATTTCTTGCAACCGGTGGTGCAGCGGCTTCGAAGCTTGGTGGCAGCCGATCCGGTTATCAGTTAGCTAAGATGTTGTCCCATACGATCGTTCCGGTTCATGCAGTATTAAGTCCGATATATATGAATGACCCGGATTTAAGATATGCTAAGGGTGTAAGGATCGATGGTACCGTTACATTGCAGCAGAACAAAGAACAGAGTTGGCGGGAAAGCGGTCAGATTCAATTCAACGAAACAAATGTGTCCGGTATTGTAATCATGAATCTTTCTTGTCATCTTCCTTATTTTACAGAAGCAGAATGTCACAATGCATTACATATTGATTGTTTACCGGCATGGTCATGGAATGAACTGCATGATTACCTTTTACAACAAGCATGCTCTGCACCGCAGGAGAGTATCCGTACTCTGCTGCAGGGGATATTTCCGAATGGTTTTGTAACTTATTTATTAAAACGGCTTCGGATTCAGGAACATCTACATGTATCAGATATTACAGAAAAACAGTGGAACAGGATTGTTTCTAATTGCAAGAAAATGATGTTTACACCGATTCTGAAAGAAGACTTTGATAAGGCACAGGTTACAGCCGGAGGAGTAGCAGTAGATGAGATAGATATCAATACCTTTGAATCCAGAAAACAAAAGGGCGTATATATTGCAGGAGAATTATTGGATATAAATGGCATTTGTGGCGGATATAATCTGACATTTGCAATCTTATCCGGAATTCAGGCTGCCGGAAGTATTGTTGAAAAGAAAACGGTTGGAGGTTCGTATGATTGAGATCAGAGGAATAAAAGTATCAGTAGAGAACGACAAACAGGAATTAGAACGCCAGATTGCAAAGAGATTGCGCCGAAAAGACGTTCCGCCTTATCATATACTGAAGCGTTCCATTGATGCCAGAAAAAAACCGAATATATATTATGTCTATCAGGTTGGTGTAGAATTAAAAGAGGAAAAGAAACTAGTGCAGAAACTTAACGATAATAATATTATGTTAAGTAATAGGGTGGAATATACTCCTGCCATCCCCGGCTCACAGCAAATGAAACATCATCCGCTTGTGATCGGTTCCGGACCTGCCGGACTTTTTTGTGCATTATTACTTGCGAGACAGGGATTTTCGCCGATTGTTGTGGAACGAGGTCTGACCGTGGATGATCGCAAACAGGCGGTCGAGTCATTCTGGGATACCGGTAAGCTGAATCCCGAATGCAATGTACAATTTGGTGAGGGTGGTGCCGGAACTTTCAGTGATGGCAAGCTGAATACACAGGTCAAGGATAAATACGGACGAATCCGGTTTGTGTTAGAGGAATTTGTCAAACATGGAGCTCCGGAATCTATTTTATATGATAACAAACCACATGTAGGAACAGATTTTCTGATCCGGATTGTAAAAGGGATTCGGACAGAGATTGAGGATCTTGGAGGATTATTTTTATTTGACACTAAGGCAGTTGATATCCGTATTGAAAACGGTTCTATATGCGGCGTTCAATTGTTACATAAGGATACCACAACGTGGGTAGAAACGAATCATGTTATATTTGCAATCGGACATTCCGCTAGAGATACTTTTTCTATGCTGCACGATCACCGGTTGAATATGCATTCGAAAGATTTTGCAATCGGAGTACGTGTGGAACATCCTGCAACATGGATACAGGAGGCAATGTATGGTAAGGGAAAAGCAGCTCAATTATTGCCGGCAGCACCATATAAACTGACCTATCAGGCGCAAAATGGACGAGGAGTATATTCTTTTTGTATGTGCCCGGGCGGATATGTTGTGAACGCTTCTTCCGAGCCGGGACATACAGCAGTTAACGGTATGAGTTACAGCGGCAGGGATAGTGTCAATTCCAATTCGGCCATTATTGTAACGGTACGCAGGGAAGATTATGGGAGTGATTCCGCGCTTTCCGGTATTGCATTTCAACGGGAATTAGAAGAAAATGTTTACAAACAGGGAAACGGGAATGTATTGGTGCAACGATTCGGAGACTTTGAAAAGAAACAGCCTTCCGATACGGTTGGCCGAATCACCCCACAGATCAAAGGATCCTATACATGTGGTAATGTAGCATCCTGTTTGCCATCCTTTGTATCGGATGCTATAATAGAGGGCATGCATCATTTTGAACGGGAGATTCCCGGATTTTCAGATGGAGATGTAATTGTTTCCGGTGTGGAAAGCCGTACTTCCTCCCCAGTCAGGATCGAACGCTCTGACAGTTTCGAATCCAACATTCAGGGAATCTATCCTTGCGGAGAAGGGGCAGGCTATGCCGGTGGAATTATGTCTGCTGCCATGGACGGAATGAAAGTGGCAGAAGCGATCATTTGTAAGTATTACAGATAATATATAACAAATTCAAAGATATAGAAGAAAGGGATATCTATGGACGATACAAAAATTGCACGAATCAATGCACTATATCACAAAGCAAAAACAGAAGGTCTTACAGAAGAAGAGAAAGTAGAACAACAGATTCTGCGACAGGAGTATATTGATTCCATCAAAAACAATATCCGGAGTCAGTTAGATAATACGAGTGTTCAGAATCCGGACGGCACGATTACGCCGCTTAAGATTGTCCGGGAGCGCAATATCAATGGAAAATAAACAGGAAAAACAATTCTTAAGAAAACAAATGCGGGAAAAAAGAGCACAATTATCGAAAACTGAATGCGACGAGCGTTCCAAACAGATTGCCGAACAATTATTCCAATCCGCATTTTATGAAGCGTATAACCATATCTGTATCTATCAGGCTTTCCGTAATGAAGTATCCTGTGATGCAATATGCAAACAGGCGTGGAATGATCAGAAGAAAGTGTATGTACCTGTTACGGATGAACAGACTAAGACAATGGAATTTTATGAGATCACACCATATACCACATGGAAAAAAGGTGCATATGGAATTGCGGAACCGGAGACAATATCTCCGGACTGTGTATTGACCAATACCGCCCTGATATTGATGCCCGGACTTTTATTTGATACACAAAGACACCGGCTTGGATATGGGGGTGGCTATTATGACAAATATTTGTCAGCACATACTGAACATAGAACTGCAGCACTTTGTTATGATTTCCAGGTAATCGATCATACGTTGCCTTACGAGGAACATGACCGGCTGCCGGATTATCTGGTCACAGAACACCACATTTATGAATGAAAGGGGAATGAATCATGGAATTAACAACAATGGGACAACTTGCAAAAAATGCTTCACGGACACTCAACAAATTATCAAAACCGATTAAGAACGCATGCCTTCTTACCGTAGCAAGAAACCTGATCGATCATACCGATATGATCTTAGAAGCGAATGAAAAGGATATTGCGAATGGCAAAGCAAACCAGATGCCGGATTCTTTGTTAGACCGGCTGCGTTTAACACCGGAGCGGATTGAAGGAATTGCAGAAGGTGTACGCCAGGTTGCTATGTTAGAAGATCCGATCGGAGAGGTGTTATCCATGAAAGAGCGTCCAAATGGATTAATGATCGGGAAAAAAAGAGTACCGTTAGGTGTGATCGGTATCATTTACGAATCCCGCCCAAACGTTACGGTAGATGCTTTTTCTCTATGTTTCAAGACAAGCAATGCCGTAATATTAAGAGGCGGTTCCGATGCCATTCATTCCAATATTGCGCTGGTTGCTATTATCAAAGAATCATTGGAAGAGATGCATGTAACATCGGATGCGATCTTTTTATTGGAGGATACCAGTCGTGAAACTGCCACAAAACTGATGCGTTTGAATGAATATATCGATGTACTGATTCCACGTGGTGGTGCCGGACTGATTCGTTCCGTTGTTCAGAATGCAACTGTACCGGTTATCGAAACGGGTACCGGAAACTGTCACGTATATATTGATGCATCTGCTGATCCTGCAATGGCTGTAAACATTGTGAAAAATGCCAAATTACAGCGGCTTGGCGTATGCAACGCCTGCGAGTCCCTGGTCGTACATAAGGATATTGCAGATACGGTTATGCCTATGTTGATTGCCATGTTGAAGGAAAATCAGTGTGAGATCCGCGGCGATGAGCAGACACAGCAATACGACCGGCAGGTTATTCCTGCAACAGAAAATGATTATGCAACGGAATATCTGGATAAGATCATTTCTGCAAAGGTTGTCAATTCGATCGATGAAGCAATCGAACACATTAACCGGAATTCAACCGGACACTCGGAAGCGATCGTTACCAAAGACTATGAAAATGCACAGCGTTTCCTGAATGAGATTGATTCTGCAGCGGTATACGTCAATGCATCTACCCGTTTTACGGATGGATTTGAGTTTGGATTTGGTGCTGAGATCGGGATCAGCACCCAGAAACTGCACGCAAGGGGTCCCATGGGATTAGAAGCACTCACAACAACCAAATATATTATATACGGCAACGGACAGGTAAGACCATAGGAGAGTATTCAGACATGAGAATTTTAACGGAAGATCGTCTTCGTGCAAACCGGATATACTGCACAGCTGTTCTTGCATTATTTCTTTTTGTATTTCTTGGTATGGAATATTTGTTTGACAACTGCATGGCAATGGTAACAGATGCATCCGGTGTTGTAGTTGCACAAAGTTATATTCTGGCCGCAAGCGTAATCGGATTTGTCCTGTTTCCGTTATTGTACAGCCGTTGCAACACATATGTGGAAAGGATTCTCATAGGGGTTGCCTGTTTGGAAGGGGTGCTGTGTTGTTACATAATATGCCAGCATAGTTCCTACCAGGCTATATTACTTGCAGGACTATTGCTGTATGTCAATCTAGGAGTGCTGGGAAGTGCGATACACTATGGTGTCATCCGGATACTGGGATATGACTCACATCTGGCAGCAATTGTGGGTGTTTCTTATGCAACAGGGATCATACTACAGTTTATTCACAATAGTTTGCATACAAATGTTGTTCCGGAGACGATATGGTTGTCGGTTTGCGGAATCCTGTTGGTTGGTATTGTGATCGTATTGTTTCGACAACCGGAAGTTAGAAACAAAGATTATGATTTGTCAGATCATCCAAATGCTCTGTATGCAGGAATTGCGCTTGTTATATGTGTTCTTTTGATGACGGTTATATTTGCAACCTTAGACAATGTTGTTACATTATATCATGCAGATGGTGACATGGATATTGGCCGGTGGCCCCGTTTATTGTTAGCACTTAGTGGCTTAGTGGCCGGCTTTTTGTATGATATTCAAAAGCGGCGTTATATGAATATGATTATGTATTGTGTAACATTGCTATCTGTAATCTGCATCCTGCTTATTGTATCCGGGAATCTGTATGTGATGGGTTTATATGTGTTTTATCTGTCGGCAGGTTTTTTTGCGGTCTATTTTACGACAAGCTTTATGGAATATGCATTATATACCGGACATCCTGTATTCTGGGCTGGTTTCGGCAGGGCAGTCAATAATATAGGTGCCGGACTGATCGGTTCCGTATCCATTGCGGTGTTTGCCAAAAAAGATGCAGTTCTGATCAGTATAATTGCAGTTGTTCTGTTTGTATGTATTCATATTGCATTAACATTGTATTCAGGATGGATGCATAAGATAGTAGATAATACCGCTTTTGCACCGGAAGAGAAGGAAGAACAACGATTTGCACATTTTGCAGAACAATATCATCTGACCGAATGCGAGCAGGAGGTATTGCAGGTGTTGTTAGAATCGGATGACAGTGTGCAGAATATCGCAGAACAATTATATATATCAAGAGCAGCATTGTATAGACATATTACATCATTAAATGAAAAAACACATACTCGTTCCCGTGTCGGATTGATACAATTCTATTATGGAAAAGAAAATGAAGGCAGTCAGAAATAAGAAGTTCCGACCGCTTTCTTTTTTTATGAAAATATAGCTGTTTTTGCACATTGAGACAAATGTAAACTTATATAATCCTTATAACATACGATATGATAGGAATATCATTTCAGATTGGAAAGGAGTAACGATATGGAAGGATTGTATAAGAGAAAAAGAAAGGTGACGGAACGGTCATGGGGTGCAGGAGCCTTATGGATGTATGTGTTGCTGACAATATGTGCAATGATGTATGTCAATTACCGGAGCAACATGTGTACAGTACAGGCTGCATCAGCGAATGGGACATGGGGAACCTGTACCTGGACTTTGTCAGAGGAAGGAGTGTTGACAGTAAATAGTGGAACCGGAGAGGATGTGGAATATGTCGATAGTCAGGAACGACGATATGGCACCCCCTGGTCAGCTTATTCCGATAATATTAAAGAGATGATATTCGGTATGGATGGTACGGTGGTATTTCCCCCAAAATGCTCTGATATGTTCAAAGCGTATACGAAGTGTGAAAAGATTACATTCCATAATGTTGATACGGGTGCAGTAACAGATATGGAAAATATGTTTGAGGACTGCGAGGAGCTGAAAACGATCCTGGGTTTAGAGCAGTTTCATACAGATAAAGTTACCATTATGGACAACTTTTTCAGTAATTGCACAAAATTATCTGCAATTGATCTTACATCATTTGACACTTCCGGTGTTAATGTGGATGCAAGTTATGGGATGGGGGATTTTTTCAATAATAATACTGCTTTGCAAAAAATATGTTTCGGAGATCATTTTACGTTTAAAGGGTCTACTGCTATTGAGCTTCCCCCTTATACAAAATGGTATAAAGAAACAGATCCGGCTACTTTGATCTCTTACGATCAATTAAGCGAAGCAGAAACAAATGGTACAATTACCTTGTCCGGAACCTGGCTTCGTGCAGAAGGATTCTACTGGGGCGAATGTAAATGTACGATAAAAGATAAAACCCTGACAATCGGTGCCGGAAAAGGCGAAAACCGTTATAACAAGTTCTATTCGCCATGGGAGGATTATGCGGAGGACATTGAATATATTGTATTTGAGGACGGCGTTGTGTTTCCGGAGGATATTCATGAGCTGTTTATGCGGTTAGATCATTTAAAAGAGATTGATTTCTCAAATGTGGATATGTCGCAAGTGAAAAATACCGGATATCTGTTTGGCTATTGCGCAAGCCTTAAGAAAGTATCTATGAATGCGAAGCTTCCGGCACAGCCAACGAATATGTCACAGACATTTGCCTCCTGTTATACGTTGGAATCTGTTTCATTAGGCAATATGGACACTTCTAAGGTAGAAAGTTTTAGCTCTCTTTTTTATGAATGTTATAATCTGCAATCTTTTGATTTTGAAAAGATTGATATTACATCTGCTCAATTTCTGGGACAGATGTTTCAACAGTGTTATCAGTTGCGGATGGCAGATATGTCTTCATGGAAGAGTGATAAAGTAATAGATATCAGTTGGATGTTTTCTGCATGCACTTCGCTGACCAAGGTAATTCTGCCGGAACAAGGCATGCATGTCGGAAGAGTGAATTATTCATACGGAGCAAGTAGTGTATTCTATAATTGCAGTTCACTGACATCCATAGAGAATCTGGATCAGTTAGATACTTCCGGGGTGGAAGATATGTATTCTATGTTCTACGGCTGCAAGAATCTGGTCGCATTGGATCTGTCCTCCTTTGATACAACGAACGTTAAAATGATCTATCAGATGTTTTATGGTTGCGAGAGCCTGACGGAATTAGATCTGTCCTCCTTAGACACAACGAATATAGAGATGTACGAGAAGATTGATGGTGCGTGGAATTATAGTATGTACGGAATGTTTGACGGTTGTGATCATTTGGCAAAAGTTACTGTCGGAGATAAATTTGTATTCAAAGGAGGACGTTCTACAAAAACCAGTGGCATAACAGTTGCTGCAGCCGGATCACTTCCTTCCAATCAGATCAATCCGGAACATGTGAATGAATGGTATGTATATCAGTCAGATGTGGTGGGAGAAGCCGGTAAGTGGGTACAAAACTATGGTACGGATCCAAAGGTGGCGGATATTACCGATCTGAAAGCAGCGAAGCGTACCTTTACCAAACAGGAAGATGGAACTATTACCGCACCAAAACAGCGTGTCAACTTTGGTAATCTGCAATTAAAGTCGAATATTAAGGCGCAATATGATTATACCGGAGAAATATTACGTCCGGAAGAAGGAAATACTGTTCTGACTGCGACTATTGATGAAAAAGAGGTTACTTTACAAGAGGGTGTCGATTATACAGTGAATTATCCTGCAAAATCATATTATATCGGAGCATATGGACTGGTGTATTTTAATGGAATTGGTGAGTATTGCGGCGAGTATACGGTATCCTATTATGTATGCAAAGGCAGTAAGAATAGTATTGATTCCTGTGTAGAATGGCTCGGCAGCATCATGCAGTATACATATACCGGCTATGAGATCAAACCTCTTCCGGTATCTATAAAAGATAATGGAAAAGTATTGACAGAAGGGAAGGATTACCGTATCCAATATAAGAATAATGTAAATGCAGCAGCTTACTATTCCCAAAATGCACTGCGGATTTATGTCTATGGTATTGGAGATTATGTAGGAAGTACATATTGTTCATTTACAATCAATCCAAAGCCAATCAGCAGTACTTCGATCACAGCCGTATTTAAAAAAGGAACATATCCGTATACTGGTGAAGAGATCATACCGGATGATCTGATCGTAACAGATGGTGACACAATATTAAGAGAAAATGTTGATTACAGTGTGCATTATTACGACAATAAAGAAATCGGTGACAATGCACGCGCCGGAATCTGGGGAGAGGGAAATTACAGTGGCATAATATATTCATATTTTACAATTACAGAACGTGCTTCCAATCCGAATATACCTTCTGATGACCGGACAGATACAACCTGTGATCACATTTATGAACAAACAATAGCGGCAAAAGCATCTTTTGAAAAAGACGGATTGATTACCTATACATGCACCAGATGTAATCATACTTATTCGGAAGATATTTCAAAAGTTAGCAGTGTCCGGTTATCTAAGAGTTCATATACCTATAATGGTAAAAGCCAAAAACCATCCGTAGTTCTGTCAGACCGGAATGGTAATACTTTGAACAGTGTTTCATATAGTATCCAATATCCGAAAGTTGCAAAAAATATTGGAAGATATACACTAATAATAACATTATCTGCTGATCAGTATGAGGGAAGACAAAAAGTTACATTCGATATTGTTCCCCAAAAGATACAAAAAGTAAAATTGCAGTCAGGCAAAAAACAAATAAAGATCAAATGGAAAAAAGCAAAGAATATAAATGGTTATGAAATACAATATGCTTTATCCGGTGGTAAAAAAACGGTATGGAAAAAAACTTCCACCTCAAAAAGAAAGAACTCAACCGTGATCAAAAAGCTGACCAAAAAGAAGAAATATACTATAAGAATCCGTTCTTATAAAGTGGTCAAGTGCAATGGGAAAAAGATTCGATTATATTCTGACTGGGTTCAAAAAACAATAAAAACAAAATAAAGGTACAAAACAGTTGCGTCTCACAATAATTCCCTGTAATATATAAGTGCAGTATCTGAAAATAAGGATGCTGCACGAAAGGAGACAGGAATGAACACCAGATTTACAGGAAGTAAAGATTATGTAGCAAGCGAAGAATTGATGGCAGCCGTAGATATTGCCATTGCTTTGGAAAAACCTCTTTTGATCAAAGGAGAACCGGGAACCGGTAAGACAATGCTTGCCGAAGCAATCAGCCAGTCGATGGGAAAGGATCTCTATATCTGGAATATCAAGTCTACAACCAAAGCACAGGATGGTCTTTATGTGTATGATACGATTCAGAGATTGTATGATTCCCAGTTTGGAGAAGAAGGGGTTGATGATATTGCGCATTATATTAAGTTAGGTAAACTTGGTGAAGCATTTAAAGCAGATAAACAGGTGATCCTGCTGATCGATGAGATTGACAAAGCCGACCTGGAATTCCCGAACGACTTATTGTGGGAGCTTGATAAGATGGAATTCTATATTCATGAGACCCGCGAGACGATCAAGGCAAAAGAACGTCCGATCGTTATTATTACGTCAAATGCGGAGAAAGAGCTTCCGGATGCTTTTTTACGCCGTTGCATCTTCCATTATATTACATTCCCGGATCGTGATCAGATGACGGAGATCGTACATGCACATTTTGAGAATTTAGAAGAGAACGTTCTGAAAAATGCATTGGATACATTCTATTGGATTCGTTCAATCAAGGATGTCCGGAAGAAACCGAGCACATCAGAATTGATCGACTGGATCCGTGCATTGACGATCAGCGGAATAGATCCTGAACATTTGAGAGAACAGTTACCATTCCTTGGTGTGTTGTTGAAAAAGGATGAAGATCTGGAAGCAGTTAAGAAGGCAAAGTTATACTAATTTTAGGTGAGGTAATCTATGTTTCTTGATTTTTTTGATACATTGAAGAGAAAAGGCATTGACGTGTCTATGACAGAATGGCTCACCCTGATGGATGCCTTAGATAAAGGATTGATCGAATCAAGCTTTACAAAGTTCTATTATGTGAGCCGTATGATCTTGGTCAAATCAGAATCCGATTATGATAAGTTCGATATGGCATTTTCCGAATATTTCAAGGATGTGAAGTCAGAGGATGCGGCACTGAAACGGGTGCTGGAATGGCTGGACAAAGGCGACCAGATGGAATTTGACAAACAGAACCAACAGATGTATTCCTTCTCACAGACACGTAATTCGGACGAAGTAAAACGATTATTCCGTGAGCGGTTAGCCGAGCAGAATTCGGAGCATAACGGTGGCAATCACTGGATCGGAACAGCAGGCGGCTCTGCGTTCGGACATCACGGCAGGAATCTTGGCGGTATCCGCGTGGGTGAATTCGGTGGTATGCAGAGTGCATTTCAGGTGATGGGTGCACACAAATATCAGGATTTCCGGAACGACCGGGTGCTCAATTACCGGCAGTTTCAGGTGGCATTCCGGAGATTGCGGCAGTATTCCTCCCGGTTAGATGTGCCTAAGACGGAATTAGATATTGATGGAACGATTGACAAGACATGTGAAAATGGTGGTTATCTGCAGTTAGAATTTGACCGTCCAAGAAAGAATACAGTGAAGCTATTGTTGTTATTCGACTGTGGTGGAACAATGATCCCGTTTATGGAGCTGTGTAACGAATTGTTCCAGGCGGTACACAAGGCGAATCACTTCAAGGATGTGCAGACTTACTATTTCCATAACTGCATCTATTCAAAGGTCTATAAGACGGCAGAATGTGAGATTGGAGAGTGGGTCGATCTGGACTATCTGTTCCGGCATTACGACAAAGATTATAAGGTGATCATTGTCGGGGATGCGCAGATGTCACCGGAAGAGTTATTAGATAAGAACGGCAATTACCGTGGACCAAATGATGGTCTATCCGGATATGAATGGTGTCAGCTTCTCACCCAGAAATACAAAAAATGCGTCTGGCTAAATCCTCGTTACCATGGGGAGCTGACCCGTATGCATTGGATGGAATCCGAGGATAAGTTGGCAAAGCTGTTTCATATGTATCTGCTTTCCGTGGATGGTCTGAAGGATGCAATTACATATTTGTTGAAGACAAAGTAAGAATGACGGTATATAGATAACATTTTGTTATCATTTAGGCGGCAAATAGTAGAAGGAGCGTGATATCGATGATATCTTCTTTGATCGATGAAATGATCGCATATGATAAGGGCGATCCTCGACGGATCCAGCATTTTATGAAAGTGCATGACTTTGCCCGGACGATTGGACAATTAGAAGGCCTGGACGATGATACGTTATATATCTTGGAATCCGCAGCAGTCGTACATGATATTGGAATACATGTATGCGAAGAGAAGTATGGTTCCTGTGAGGGAAAATTACAGGAAAAGGAAGGTCCTGCGCTTGCAAAAGAGCTGTTAGAACGATTAGGCTATGAACAGGAAGTGATCAACCGCATCTGTTATCTGGTCGGTCATCATCATACATATACGAATATAGATGGTGTGGATTATCAGATTCTGGTGGAAGCAGACTTTCTTGTGAACCTGTATGAGGATGAAGTTTCATCAGATGCGGTTCGCAAGGCATATCAAAATATATTCAAAACGGAGAGCGGCAGGAAGATCTGCCGGAATATGTTTGGACTGCTATAATAGAATGCAGAGCTTAAGGTTTTCGACTACAGAGGGGGTTACATGTTCAATAACAAGGATACTGTATTTTGGAATGGTGTATGTGTAATGATCGTGTTATTATCCGGAATATTAAGACTGGTGTATTATTCTTATTCCGGTATCTCATTAACCGGTATCACATGCATATTATACATTACTGCTATTTTTATCTGGATCTATCAAATGAAACGCCGCCTGATCAAGCCACAGGAGCAGAAGTATTTGATTCGGATCGGGCATATGTTATGTTTTCTCATATTGCTTCGAACCGTCAAATTCGCATTTTTACCTTCTTCTGTTTGGACAAGATATGCGTGGTATCTTTATTATATTCCATTTATTTATATCATACTTTTTTTACTGTCAGCCGTATTGCAGATTGGAAAGAACACCGCCAGATCACAAAGTATTAACGGGTTATATGTGATAGCCGCACTATTGTCTGCTGCAGTACTCACGAACGATCTGCATCAGGCAGCCTTTCGATTTCCGGTTCCGGTATCTGATTGGCAGGACGCGGATGGGTATACCTATGGAATTCTATATTATCTGATCATCGCCTGGATTGCTGTATTGTCAATTGTTATTCTGGGAATCACCCTGCACAGGTGTTCTTCCTTGGACAACCGGAAGCAGATCTGGAAACCGTTGCTTCCGCTTGGCATCGGGATTGGTTATATGCTGTTATATCGTTTTCGCCCGGATTGTTATTTTGTATCCATGTTCAAAATGGCAGAAATGATCATTATTATCTTTCCTGCATTTATGGAAGGTTTGATCCAGGCTCATTTATTTCCTGTAAATGATCATTATATGGAATTATGGAATGCATGCTCCTTAAATGGAGGAATATTGTCAGAGGATGGAGAAATGCTGTACACGGCAGGAAGTACCAGACATTTTACGGCAGCCGAAGTGCGCCATGCAGTGAATGACGAGGTACTGCTTCAGAACGGAAATATACTCTTACGAAGCTACCCGGTTCATGGCGGATATGGTTATTGGATGAAAGATATTTCACAAATTCAGGAAATTAACAAAAAGTTGACGGAATTAGGCAATATATTAGAAGAAGAAAATGCCATGCTGGAAGGGGAAAACCGTCTGGCGCAGCAAAGAGAGCAGATTCGGCAGAAGACTGCGCTGTATGATACGATCATGAATCGTCTGCACACAGAATTATTATTGGTAAATTATTTATTAGATACCGTTCCGGATGAAGAAGATGCCTTTATTCATCAGATGCAGTACGCAGCTATTATCAATGCATACATTAAGAGATACTCCAACATGCTTCTGCTGATAGAAGAACATACCATATTGGACAGTATCGAATTATCGCTTGCCATACAGGAAACCGTCTCTTATCTTACACTTTATGGAATACAGATTTATTATGAAACAGATGGGACAATGCAATTAGCCGGAGAAAAAATATTAACGGCATACGCTGTTTTGGAATATGTGATTGAAGAAGCAATCCATACATGCCATGCGATGTTTCTTACGCTATCATTCCATAAAGATATGCAGATGTATATTGAATTGGATCGCGTTCCATCCGTAACGGATTTCAGCCGCTGGAAAAATACCATCGAACAATACAAAGGAACGCTTACCGTATGTATGGAAGAACAGACCTTGTATTTACGTCTGGTGCTTCCCGGGGAGGAGGGGATAACGGATGTATTATGAAATGCTTTCTGATATGGAGCAATGCCTGCTCTGTATTGTAATCATGTTTTTGGCTTTTGTCACTCTGCACCGGATGCTGCAGACCATATGGTTTCATATGCCGGTGAAGTATATTCTTTTTTCTGGTTGTGTATTCGGTATCAGCCTGATATATTTCGAGGGGGCATGCGTTGTCATAGAACACATATCGGATCCGGTGAAGGAAGGGTGGATGGCACGGATATTTATGAATACACCTGTCCCGTTACAGGTATTATTCATCGTCATACTATTAGGAACTGACATTATCTTTAAGCGAATTATACGACGCACCCGGCAACATCAGTTATCCTACGATTGCGTGAAAGAGTGTATGGATGCGTTACCGGAGGGAATTCTCTTTACATACGGAAACGGTACACCAATTCTGGTCAATGAGACTATGCAAAGACTGAATGAAGCATTCACCGGAAATGGAATTATAAACGGAAATCAATTCTGGGATATTGTATCGCAACACCCGGACAGAAAAGAAGATAAGCGGCCAGGCAAAGAAAATATCTTTGTGGTAGAGGCAATAGATCGCATCTGGGATATCCAACGGCAGTGTATATATGTCGCCCAACAACCAATTACAGAGATCATCGCAACGGATGTGACCGGCCTTTATAATCTGCACCTTGAATTGAATCGACGTAATGCTGTGCTTGCAGATATCAACCAGCGGTTACAGGATTTTAATCAGAATGTGACTGCCGTAACAAGAGAACAGGAAATCCTCGCTGCCAAGATACGTGTACATAATAATCTGGGCAAAACATTACTGGCATTTCGTACCTATCTTGCAACCTCGCCGGTGCAACGCAATCGACAGGAATTACTCGCAATCTGGCATGAAACCTTTCACATATTAGAAAAAGACGTCGAACATCATCATACGATTGATATGAAAGACATATATGAAACAGCGCATCTTTTAGGGGTGAAGATCTTACTTAACGGAGAACTGCCGGTTCGCACAGATATCCTTAGTCTTATAATTACGGCAACAAAAGAATGTCTTACCAATACCGTAAAACATGCAAAGGGGACGGTTTTATATTTAGATATCCGAACAGTCACGCAACACGGGATACCTTATTATCAGATACAGCTTCAAAATAACGGAACACCGCCGTTAACAAATGATATCACGGAGCATGGTGGTCTCCGTAATCTGAGAAGGCTCATAGAAGCAGAGGGAGGAACCATGCTGGTTACAGGGAAACCACGTTTCCAACTTACTATTTTATTACGACAGAACAAGGAGAAGATGGATGAAAACAAAAGTAATGATTGTTGATGATCAATTCATAGCCAGAAAATTATTCGAGTTATATCTGACAGAAAGTGAACAATATGAAGTAAGCTGCCTTGTTGAATCGGCATCTGACGCTGCCGGATACCTGCAACAATATCCATCAGATCTGATCTTAATGGATATTTTAATGAATGATGCTTCTAACGGGATTAACGAGGCGGCTGCAATAAAAAAGAACAATCCTTCCGTTAAGATTATTGCAATTACATCAATGCCTGAGGAATCATGGTTGAAACGTGCCAAAAAGGCCGGAATCGACAGCTTCTGGTACAAAGAAAGTTCAAAAGAAACAATCTTGCATGTGATGGATCGTACAATGGCCGGTGAATCCGTTTATCCGGATCATCCCCCTGTGGTTGCATTAGGGCATGCCAATAGTACCGACTTTACAGAACGGGAACTGGAAGTGCTCCGGGTAATGACAAAAGGTGCTTCTAATCAGGAGATTGCACAGGAATTATGTATTGCAGAGAACACGGTTAAGCAGCATATCCGGCATATGATGGAGAAATCCGGTTGTAAAAGCCGGACCGAACTTGCTATTGAGGCGAGAATCAGTGGTGTAGTCATTCCGTTGGAATAAAACATGCGGTCACAACATAAGAATATTCTGGAAAATATGGGAGGTACGGTAACGATATAACACTTTCGTGTCATGTGTCATTCTTCTTTTTACGGTATAATTAACAGACAATCATAATAAAGAGAGGAGAGATGATTATGAGAATGCATCAATTTTTAAAACCATTTACTCTGTGTCTGCTGATATGCGGTCTGTTTCTATTTCCGATAACAGCAAAAGCTGCCGACAGTGAGGTCAGCATCAGCGCAAATGTAACAGAAACCATTACCTATAAAGATACGATTACACAATATGATGACTGGACCATTATATTTAAGAACACAACCAGTGGCAATGTCAAAATATCAGATCTTGCAATTAAAAGTTATGATAAGAGCGGTTCCTCAAGCAGCGGAAAACTCAAATTACAAGCTTATATGACCAACGGGTGGAAGGAATATTATACCGCATATTCCCCAATAATTGCTCCCGGTGCAACCTGCAAATTCCGTGTTACTGCGACAGCCCAAACTTTTACGAACGTCAAGCTGCAGTATACCGCAACCGTATACAAAACTTATAACATCAGCAATGATGAAAACAAACCAATACCTATAGTATTTGACCAGGAAATAACCGGACCGGTCTATCAGCAAGGATATTATAATCAATATTATTCCCTGACTCTGTCCGAAGCATCGACAGTAACGATTAACCTGACCGGCGAATGCAGTTATTATCTTCGAAATAGTATTGGCGAGTATCTTGGGCGTGCCAGTAATCGATTGAACAAATCCGGCAAGGAGACTTTTAAGCTTGCTGCCGGTACTTATAACATGCAACTTATAGGAGGGGGGCAGTCTGATATCGGTAAGGAGTATACATTAAAGGTGTCTGCTGTGCCATATGATTTCGGCACCGTAAACGTCGACTGGAATATACAGGGACTTGTTGGTGCCTGCAATGTACCGTTTACAGTAACACTTACCGGATCGCCGGAAACTTATGTATATTCAGCTGGAAGCGAACTTCGTTCTTATGGTGATAGAACATCTACCGGATGGAGCGGTGTACTGAATAATTCATCAGCAGGTTATCATACATTACGAGTTGTCTTATATGCAGACGGTTACGGATTTAAGGAATACACGTATGAATATCATTCTGTACCGGAAGCTCCGATTCTGCTGGAATATTCGTTTAATGTGGGAACTACCAAAATGAATCTGAAAGGTTTAGGACAGATTCAGATGAAAGATGGCAACAAATGGGTAGATGTGAAAAATGTGAAAACAGTAAACGTAGAAGAACGTGTTGTAAGTGGATTGAAACCGGATACGCAATATACGTTCCGCCTTGTCAATTGTATAGAAGAGGCAGGAAAAGAACCATTATACAGTGCGCCTTCTAAACAGATCAGTATCATAACCGGTTCCAAGAAAAAACCAGCTGTAAAATCAATCAAAGCATACGGATACAAAACCAAATATATTTCACGCAAATACAATAGCGGTTATTATGATACTTTAGGGATATGGCATCGCGGGTATTATACCGGTGGCTATTATACCACAAGCTACAAATTGAAGATCGTACTGAAAAAGAAGGCTCCCGGTTTGAAGACAAAATACCTGAGTGTAAACGGAACCATTTGTAAACTAAAAGGAAAAACCTGCACCTATAGCGATTATTACAGAGGAAAACGAACCAAGAAGAAGCTAAAAGTAAAAATAGCAACGGCCAAGAGTAATAAATTCCGCGGAACAGGAGCAGCGGTCACCAAGAAAATCACCCTTCGGTAATACGATCCGATTTTTAAGGGATTTCTGAATTAATTTCAGAAATCCCTTTTCCTTTTGTTGCAATTTTCTTGTTTTTTAGGTATAGTAAATATGTATGCGTATCGATATCTATCACAAGATATTGTGTTTTAATAATAATTATCATATAGGAGACACGGATGAGAACAGAACCAAATATAAATGAATTAGAAGCAGCAAAGCAGAAGGAGATCATGGCACGACTCAAAGTACGACTCGCCAAGGTATCCGAAGAATTAGGCAGACCACTCACTTATTGCAGTGTCTGTTTCGGATGTCAGATGAATGCAAAGGACAGTGAGAAATTAGAAGGTATTCTGGAAACGATCGGATATGTCCGCACGGAGAGTGAAGATGCAGATTTCCTGATCATGAATACCTGTACGGTACGGGAGAATGCAAATCTGCGTGTATATGGCAGATTAGGGCAATTGAAGAAATACAAGAAAAAGAATCCACATATGCTGATTACTCTTTGTGGATGTATGATGCAGGAGAGCCAGGTAGTGGAAAAGATCAAGCAAAGCTATCGTCATGTGGATATCATTTTTGGTACTCATAATGTATTCAAGTTAGCAGAACTGATCGAAGCCAAACTGGATACAAAAGGTATGGTGATCGATATCTGGGAAGGAACCGACGAGATCGTAGAAGATCTTCCTGCTGATCGCAAATATGACTTTAAATGCGGCGTCAATATTATGTTTGGATGTAATAATTTCTGTAGTTATTGTATTGTTCCGTATGTCCGCGGACGGGAACGTTCCAGAAAACCGGAAGACATCATTCATGAGATAGAGGAATTAGTGGCAGATGGTGTCGTAGAGGTTATGCTGTTAGGACAGAATGTGAATTCTTATGGTAAGAATCTGAAGGAACCGATATCTTTTGCGCAATTATTAGAACGGGTAGAACAGATTGACGGTCTGAAGCGGATTCGGTTCATGACTTCCCATCCAAAGGATCTGTCGGATGAATTGATCGAAGTGATGGCAAAGTCTAAGAAGATCTGCAGACATCTACATTTGCCGATGCAGTCTGGAAGTACAAAGGTACTTACGGATATGAACCGTCGTTATACCAAAGAAGATTATCTGGCATTAGTTGACAAGATTAAGACTGCCATTCCGGACATTTCTCTTACAACAGATATTATTGTTGGATTTCCAACCGAGACAGAGGAAGATTTTGAGGATACTTTAGACGTGGTACGCCGTGTACGTTTTGATTCTGCATTTACATTCATTTATTCGAAAAGAAGCGGTACTCCTGCAGCCAATATGGAATTTGCCGCTACAGAAGCAGAGATCAAAGATCGTTTTAACCGCCTGTTAACAGAAGTACAGGACATTGCGTCCGAAGTTTGCGGCAGAGATGAAGGAAAAACAATGGAAGTATTGGTAGAGGGATTAGATGAACAGGATGATACGTTGCTTACCGGCCGGCTTTCCAATAATACACTGGTTCATTTTCCGGGCGGAAAAGAACTGATCGGAACATTTCAACAGGTGAAATTATTAGAGTCCAAAGGATTTTATTATCTTGGAGAAAGAGAGAATGCATAAATGACACCAATGATGCAGCAATACTGCAAGACCAAAGAAGAGTATAAAGACTGTATCCTGTTTTATCGGTTAGGTGATTTCTACGAAATGTTTTTTGATGATGCGATCACTGCATCAAGAGAATTGGAGATTACACTGACCGGCAAGGATTGTGGTATGGAAGAACGTGCACCGATGTGTGGAATTCCCTATCACGCATACGAGAATTACATGAACCGCCTAGTGGAAAAAGGCTACAAGGTTGCCATCTGCGAGCAGGTAGAAGATCCAAAGACTGCCAAAGGAATTGTAAAGCGTGAAGTTATTCAGATTGTAACACCGGGCACGAATATGAGTGCCAACAGTCTAAACGAAACAAAGAATAATTATCTGATGAGCATATATCGCGGGGAACATTACGGAATCTCATTTGTCGATATCACAACAGGTGATTTCTATACGACAGAAGTGGATCGCTTTTCAAAAGTTATGGACGAGATTGCCAAATTTGCACCGGTTGAGATTCTGATCAACGAGACAATTACAGAGGAAGAAGACGGAGAATATATGGCTCGTCTTGACCAGTTGCACGACAAAGAACATACAATGGTCAGTGTGATGGAAGACTGGTACTACGAAACAGAGATGGATGAACGTCTGATCAAAGAACAGTTCCATGTGATGAATCTGGAAGGTTTGGGACTCAAAGATCTGTCGAATGCCGCATGTTCGGTCGGATGTCTCATATATTATCTAAAAGATACCCAGAAGGGCTGTGTAGACCATATCAACCATATCAGTACATATCATGTGGAAGACTATGTTGTCTTGGATAGTGCTTCAAGAAGGAATCTGGAATTGTGCGAAACCATGCGTGACAAGAACAAACGTGGCTCATTGCTTTGGGTATTGGACAAGACGAAAACCGCTATGGGTGCAAGAACCCTGCGTGCCATGGTGGAGCAGCCATGTATCCGAAAAGATCGGATTGAAGAACGATTAGACGCCGTGGAAGCATTTAATGATTCCATGATCACGCGGGATGAACTCCGGGAATATTTAAGTGCCGTCTATGATTTAGAACGTCTGATGACACGCATCACCCTGAAATCCGCTAATCCAAGAGATCTGATCGCATTCAAGAATTCCATTGGAATCCTGCCACATGTAAAGAGTATTCTAAGAGAATTCCCGACCGGGTTACTTGCACAATACGAATCAGACTTAGATGAATTAGAGGATCTGTACGCTGCAATTGATGCTGCGATCATTGAAGAACCACCGATTCTGATCAAAGAGGGCGGTATGATCAAGGATGGTTATAATACGACCGTTGACGAATTAAAGCACGCCAAATCAGACGGTAAACAATGGTTATTGGATCTGGAAGCCAAAGAACGGGAAGCAACCGGGATTAAGAACCTGAAGATCAAATTCAACAAAGTATTCGGGTATTATTTTGATGTTACTAATTCATTCAAGGATCAGGTACCGGACTATTTTATCCGTAAACAGACACTTGCCAATTCCGAGCGATATTCTACTGATGAACTAGAAGATATTGCCGGTAAGATATTAGGGGCAGAGGATCGTCTGTACGGCTTAGAATATGATTTGTATTGTGAACTTCGTGATAGACTCGGCTTAGAAGTAAAACGGGTACAGAAAACCGCTAAGATCATCGCGGATCTGGATGCGATTGCCTCCCTTGCATATGTTGCGGAGAAGAATCATTTTGTCAGACCTTCCATGAATGAGGAGGGACGAATCAACATTATAGAGGGAAGACATCCGGTAGTTGAAAAAGTATTAGATAACGATTCCTTCATAACAAATGATACCTATCTGGACAATGACCTTAACCGGGTATCCATTATTACCGGACCAAACATGGCAGGTAAATCCACCTATATGCGTCAGGTTGCTTTGATCGTGTTGATGGCTCAGATTGGTTCGTTCGTTCCGGCGAAAAGTGCTGATATTGGAATTGTAGACCGTATCTTTACCCGTGTAGGTGCTTCAGATGATCTGGCTTCCGGACAGAGTACCTTCATGGTTGAGATGAGTGAGGTTGCCAATATCTTACGCAATGCAACCGCTAACAGTTTATTGATCTTAGATGAGATTGGAAGAGGAACCTCCACCTTTGACGGACTCTCGATTGCCTGGGCAGTTGTTGAATACATCAGCTCTAAAGATCTGTTAGGTGCCAAGACGTTATTTGCAACGCACTATCACGAACTGACAGAATTAGAGGGTAAGTTAGAGGGTGTGAATAATTACTGTATCTCTGTAAAAGAAGTCGGAGATGATATTGTATTCCTGCGTAAGATCATCAAGGGTGGCGCAGATAAAAGTTATGGTATTCAGGTTGCAAAACTTGCCGGTGTTCCGGATGTGGTACTTGCCCGTGCAAAAGAGATCGCTGCCGAATTATCGGAACACGATATTACCGTTACCGCAGCGGCAGACATCATGCCAAAGATATTAGAAGATGTACATAGCAAGGGAAAGAGCAAAGGACGTTCAAAGGATACCGACGGACAATTATCGTTATTTGGCAATGCTGAGGAATCCAGTGTGGTTGCTGACATCAAAGCGTTAGATCTGTCCAACATGACACCAATGAAAGCGTTGTTATATTTGAATGATCTGCAGGAACGTTTAAAATAGATACATGTATATTGAGATATAAGTTTGTGATAACAATACAGATTGAGAAATCCGGACATATATAATAGTTGTATCCGGATAGGATTGGGATAGGAGTATATACATGATTAAAGTATTAGACCAGGCAACGATCAATAAGATCGCTGCGGGCGAAGTAGTAGAGCGCCCTTCTTCTGTTGTAAAGGAATTAGTGGAAAATGCTATTGATGCCGGAGCAACGGCAGTCACAGTAGAGATCAAAGACGGTGGATTGTCATTTATTCGAATTACCGATAACGGGGCAGGTATCGAAAAAGCCGAAGTGCCGACGGCATTTATACGTCACGCAACCAGTAAGATTATGACAATTGAAGATTTACTTAGTGTCAGTTCATTAGGATTTCGTGGTGAAGCTTTAGCCAGTATTGCAGCCGTCGCACAGGTAGAACTGATCACCAAAACAGCGCATGCTTTAACAGGACTTCGTTATGAGATCCACGGAAGCAAGGAAATTGCAAGTGAAGAGATCGGTGCACCGACTGGAACAACGATCATAGTAAGAAATCTATTCTACAATGTTCCTGCCCGCAAGAAATTTTTGAAAACCCCTATGACAGAGGGCGGTTACATTACCGATCTGATCACCCGCTTGGCACTTTCCAGACCGGATATATCGTTCAAATACATCATAAATGGCAATAATAAGATTACAACATCCGGTAATGGCAAATTGCAGGATGTGATCTATCATATATACGGAAAAGATGTCTCATCAAACCTGTTACCGATCAAACGGCAGGTAGATGAATTCAAAGTGGAAGGATATATTGGAAAGGCTTTTGTATCAAAAGGAAACCGGAGTTTTGAGCATTATTTTATCAATGAGCGGTCCATCCGTAATGTAGTTGTCACAAAAGCAATTGAGGAAGCATATAAGTCCTTTGTTATGATACACAAATTTCCGTTTACGGCACTGCATTTTACATTAGACAGCACCAAATTAGATGTCAATGTACATCCTGCAAAAATGGAATCTAAATATGCAGACGGAGAACGCCTTTTCCAATTTGTAAAAGACAGTGTGCGTCAGGCTTTGTTACAGGAAGAAATGATTCCGGATGTATCTTTGCGCTCCGCAAAAGAGGAAAAAGCAATCGTTATTGAACAGCAGCGTCAATTGAATGCAAATGTCCCGGAACCGTTCGAGAAAAAAGCCAGAGCAATCCGGTATCAGCAGGAATCTGCCCGAAAAGATGTTGCAGATAATCGTAAAACCACTGTAACTGCAGTGCCAGAATCCGTTACTGTACCCCAACCCGTTACTGCACCGGAATCCGCAACCGTACCCCGACCGGTTGCTATACCGGAATCCATAACCGTATCCCAACCTGTTGCTGTACCAGAATCCGTAACTATATCCCAACCTGTTACCGTACCGGAAACTACAGTTAAATCTGCTTCTCCTGCACTGGAAACTGTACAGAAAATTGATCGTAAACAGCCGGAAATCATAAGTCCGATTGAAGAACATATGGAAGCTGTGACACCGGAAATATCTTCCAAGCCGGAAACACTTTCCAAGCCGGAACAGTTGTCTATGCCGCTTGAACAATTTATATCAGAAGAGGCAAGAAAATCTCATCGATTGATCGGTCAGGTGTTCAAGACTTATTGGATTGTGGAATACGACAGCAAAATGTATATCATGGATCAACACGCCGCACATGAAAAAGTAATGTTTGAACGTCTGATGCGCCAAATGTCCGAAAAAAATGTCATTTCCCAGCAATTATTGCCACCGAAAGTTGTACATTTAGACAGTGCTGAGCATGCATTGGTCATCAGCCATATGGATCTGTTTGAACAGACTGGATTTGATTTGGAGGATTTCGGAGATGATTCTATTGTCATACGTGCAATGCCGGATGATATCATGGGTGTAGATCCGCAATCCTTATTTGATGCACTGCTCAATGCCCTTTCTGCGGATACCGGCAGACTTCAGATAGACTTTTTTGTGGAAAAATTATCGGGAATGGCATGCAAAGCTGCCATCAAAGGAAATACAGAGATTTCCTTTCAGGAAGCAGATGCCCTGATTGACGAACTACTCACATTAGACAATCCATACAACTGTCCACATGGACGCCCGACCATGATTTCATTGACAAAGACAGAATTGGAGCGTAAATTTAAAAGAATTCAGGATTAAGAGGAGTACACCGTTATGTGTCAGAAAAAACCATTGATCATATTGACCGGTCCAACTGCTGTCGGCAAGACAGCTTTGTCGATTGAGCTTGCAAAAGCAGTAAACGGAGAAATGATCTCTGCAGATTCCATGCAAGTGTACAAATTATTGGACATTGGAACTGCTAAGATTAAACAAGAAGAGATGCAGGGAATTCCGCATCATCTGATTGACGTATTAGATCCTACCGAAGATTTTAATGTATTTCTGTTCCAAAAGATGGCCAAAGCTGCCTTACAAGAGATTTATGCGAAGGGAAAGATTCCAATCGTAGTCGGTGGAACCGGTTTTTATATTCAGGCACTTTTATATGATATTGCTTTTGAAGAGACAACTGAATCAGCATATCGTAAGGAATTAGAGCAGTATGCTTCTTTACATGGTGCACACGCACTGCATGAACAATTGAAAACGATCGATCCGGTTTCCTATGATACCATCCACGAAAACAATGTCAAACGGGTAATCCGTGCATTGGAATTTTATCACGATACCGGATATCCGATATCCTGGCATAATGCGCAAGAGCGGGAAAGGAGTTCTCCTTATCAATATGCTTATTTTGTATTGAATGACGACCGCCAGAAGTTATATGACCGCATCGAATTGCGAATCGATCAGATGTTAGAAGAAGGTCTTGTCGAGGAAGTACGGCAGGCTCTGTCCTATGGATGCACCAGCGATATGGTTTCCATGCAGGGACTTGGTTACAAAGAGATCATTCCGTATTTGCAGGGCACCTGTAGTTTAGACGAAGCCGTCTATATTCTGAAACGGGATACCCGTCATTTTGCCAAACGGCAGCTCACGTGGTTCCGCAGAGAACGTGACGTCATCTGGGTGGATAAGACGCAATTACCGGATACCGGACAGCAGTTGGCATATATGCAGCAGCAACTGCATGACAGACAGATCATATAGAGGATATTACAGATGCAGATATCGCATCATATACATAAGGAGAGAGTACAATGTTTGATAATTTACAACAAGCTTATGAATCCATGGGCATTTCAAAAACAGTATACGAATTAAGCCGGACCATTGAGAATTCACTCAAGGAACGTTTTGAGGAGATCGACCGGATCACAGAGTGTAATCAGTTAAAAGTGTTACACGCTATGCAAAAACACCGCTTATCCGAAGCACATTTTGCACCGACAACCGGATACGGATACAATGATATCGGTAGGGAAACATTAGAAAAAGTATATGCCGATATCTTTGGAACAGAGGCTGCATTGGTTCGCCCGCAGATCACCTGTGGCACGCATGCGTTATACCTTGCTTTATCTGCTAATCTGCGTCCGGGAGATGAATTGGTTTCTCCTGTTGGCAAACCATATGATACGATGGAAGAGATTATCGGAATCCGACCTTCCAAAGGCTCACTTGCGGAATATGGTGTAACCTACAAGCAGGTAGAATTATTAGAAGACGGAAGTTTTGATTATGACAAGATCAAACAAACGATTTCATCCAGAACGAAGATGGTTACGATCCAGCGTTCCAAAGGGTATCTTACCAGACCGACTTTCAGTGTTGCACAGATTGGCGAATTGATTGCATTTATCAAAGAGATCAATTCGGATATCATCTGCATGGTCGACAACTGCTACGGTGAATTTGTGGAATTAACAGAGCCTTCTAATGTCGGTGCTGATATGGTTGTCGGTTCTCTGATCAAGAATCCGGGTGGCGGACTTGCACCGATTGGCGGATATATCTGCGGAACAAAAGAATGTGTGGAGAATGCTTATTATCGCTTAACAGCACCCGGTCTTGGTGGGGAAGTCGGTGCAACTCTCGGTGTCAACAAGGATTTCTTCCAGGGATTGTTCATGGCTCCACAGGTTGTTAACGGTGCATTAAAAGGTGCAATATTTGCAGCCAATTTATACGAACATCTTGGATTTACCTGCACACCGGATGCAGCCGAATCCAGACATGATATCATTCAGGCAGTTACCTTCCATGATCCGGATAAGGTGATTGCATTTTGTGAAGGCATTCAATATGCCGCACCGGTTGATTCCCATGTCACACCGACACCATGGGCAATGCCGGGATACGATTGCGATGTAATCATGGCTGCCGGAGCATTTATATCCGGAGCATCCATTGAATTATCGGCAGATGCCCCAATGCACGAACCCTATACTGTCTATTTTCAGGGTGGTTTGTCCTATGATCATGCCAAATTCGGAATTCTGAAATCCCTGGCACGATTAGAAGAAAAGGGACTGATCGATTTGAAAAATGCATAGGTGTAATCTTGTAGATTTACAAAAGATATGCTATTATAATCAAATGTGATAATTTTCAACAGGAAACACTGGAAACAATTGACAGATAAGGAGTTTGAATATGGCAGCAGTTAGTAATACAAGAAAGAATAATTGGATATTACTTGTCATTTTGTTATGTGGAATTGTACTGGGTGGCTATCTTGGAACGTTAGCTGCTGATGTTGGAGCGTTGCGCTGGCTTGCCTATGGCAAGACATTTGGATTGACATCGCCGGTCGTATTAGATCTGGGAATATTAGTATTCACCTTTGGCCTTACAATAACGATCAATATTGCAAGTATTATCGGACTGATTATCGGAATTATTGTTTACCGTTTGATTTAAAGGAGGATTTACTCTTGAATTTTCATGATAAGAAAGAGATACCACCGAAATATATCTATCTGTTTATGACAGTGATATGCTTTGTCTTATTATTCTTTTCAGTTGTATTTAAGAATCGCTTTGCGCCATTACAGGCAGTCACAAGCGCAATTGTTACACCTATGCAATCTGGTATTAACGAAGTAGGCGGATCGTTATATAACCGCATGGTGGAACATAAGGATAAGAATGCATTGATCAAAGAGAACAAAGAACTCACTGCGAAAATTAACGAATACTCTTCAGAGATTAAGAAAAGTGAACAAGAAAGTTATGAATTAAAACGTTTACAGGATCTTTTGGAGCTGAAAGAACAATATGTTGACTATAATACCATCGGTGCACGTGTCATTGCTACGGATTCCACGAATTGGTTTTATACATTTGTGATCAACAAAGGAACAGATGATGGAATTCAGGTTGGTTGTAATGTATTAGCGGATGGCGGACTTGCCGGAATTGTAACAGAAGTAGGGAAGAATTATGCCAAAGTGCGTTCGATCATTGATGACAACAGCAGTGTCAGTGCCACTATCTCCGGAACCGAATCTTTATGTACTGTATCCGGTGATCTTTCTTCCATCAAGGATGGATATATTAATGTTGGATATGTCAGCAAAGATGTAACAATAGAAGAAGGGGCTGAATTAGTTACATCTCATGTAAGTAACAAGTTTTTACCGGGTTTGTTGATCGGATATATATCTGATATCAAGATGGATGCAAACAATTTAACACAGTCCGCCAAATGTCTTCCGGCTGTAGATTTCAAAAATCTTCAGGAAGTACTTGTCATATTAGATCGAAAAGCCAATTATAAGACAGATTCTAAGAATAAGAATATATATGACAGTATTCGGAATAGTACGGCAGACAATACAGAAACAGGAACATCCACTGATGATTTAACAACATCAGAAACGGATACAGAGACTGGCACAGAGGCCGATACATCATCCGAGAGAACATCACAGTCCCCGGAAGATGATCAGACAACATCAGAAGCCTCAACTGAGAACACAACGGAAGCTGATAACGAGGAATAGTTATGAAAAGATGTATTACAATTGGAATCATAATCGTCATATGCTTTTTATTACAATGTACTGTTTTTCATTATATTGAACTAGCAGGTGTGGTTCCTAATTTATTATTAATTGTAACCATGTCATTTGGCTTGATGCGTGGTCGCCGCGAAGGCTTATTGGTAGGTTTCTTTTCAGGGTTATTAATAGACATCTTTTTCGGAAGTGTTTTAGGTCCATATGCATTTATCTATATGACTTTAGGTTATGGTAATGGTTTTTTTCATCGAATCTATTATGTGGAAGATGTTCTTCTTCCTATGATTATGATTACTTTAAATGATTTTATTTATAACATTATTATTTATGTTGTATTCTTCCTTATGAGAAACCGTCTTGATTTTCTCGGGTATTTGAAGGATGTCATGCTGCCGGAAATGATTTACACGATATTGATTACTTTATTTTTCTATAAGATTTTAGTTCGTATCAATTTACGATTAAAACGGGTGAAAGAGGCTGAACAATTATGATGATACGCGAATTATTGCATGCACTGAAAGAATATATTGTCGAATATATATCCCACAGATTATTTATTGTTTCTGTTGTGATTTTCGTATTATTTGCTATGCTGATCGGACGATTATTCCGTCTGCAGATCATTGAAGGATCTGAGCATCTGAATAATTTCACATACAAATCCAAAAAAACGCTTACCGTAGAAGCATCCCGTGGCAATATTTTTGATTGTAACGGCAAACTTCTTGCGTATAATCAATTAGCATATTCTCTCACATTTGAAAACAGCAATCAATTATCAGAAGTTGCTTCGGATAATGATGTCAGTGAGAATGAACTCAAGAATTCTGTAGTCGCAAGAACGATCGAGATTCTTGAAAAGAATGGTGACAGTTTATGCGTGGATTTCCCGATACGGTTAAAAAACGGAACACCACAATTTACAACAGATTCCGATTCGGAACGTTTGCGTTTTCTCGCCGAAGTATATGGTGAGACATCTTCCGACAAACTAACGGATAAGGAAAAGAAAGCCTCTGCGCAGGATGTCTACAATTATCTGGCATCTGAAAAGCAATTTGATATATCATCTGATTATGCTCCGGACGAGGCATTGAAGATTATGGGAGTCCGTTATGCATTATGGCTCAATCGTTTCCAACAATATATGGCTGTGACGATCGCAATGGATGTGAGTGACGAAAGTGTGGCAGAATTGAATGAATGTAGTTCCGATCTTATGGGAATCAATGTCGTAGTGGATTCGATCCGTGTCTATAACGATTCCAAGTATTTTGCACATATCATTGGATATATCGGTGCAATATCGACTGACGAGATGAAGGAATATAACGCCAATCTTTCTGATAAGAACAAATATAGCAATAATGATATGATCGGTAAGACCGGTTTAGAGCAGAAATACGAGAGTACACTTCGCGGTGTGAACGGTGTTCAGGAGATCTATGTAGATAACCTCGGAAAGATCATCGAACGTACCGACCAACAGGATTCGGTAGCAGGTGAAGATATTCATTTGACAATTGATTCGGATCTTCAAAAGTATTGTTATGATACGCTCGAAAAGGAGATTGCAAGCGTATTACTTACGAAGATTACAGATGAGAAAGTAGACGAAGAGGATATTCACGACAAACGGATTCCAATTGCGAATGTATATTATGCACTATTTGACAATAATGCGTTGGATATATCACATTTAGCATCCAAAAAAGCCGGCTCTTATGAGACAACAGTCAATAATACGTTGGATTCCACACGCGAGTATGTTTTATCACGTATACGCAGCATTCTGACTACTGAGACAACTGCCATGAACACATTGGATAATGAATATACTTCTTATATGGAATACATTTATAAGATACTGTCCGATAACGGCATATATGATACCAAGAAGATCGAAAACACAGACGAGACATACAAGGAATATACTGCCGGTAATATATCGTTAGGTACGTTTTTGAAATACGCGATCAACCAGGGTGCGATCGATATTTCATCTTTTGAATTATCCAGCGATTATTACGATTCCGAAGAAGTATATAATGCAATGGTTGATTATTTGGAGAATGTTCTCTCTGATGATACAGAATTCGACAAATTAGTCATGAAATACATGATAAAATCCAATCGTGTAAGTGGTGACCAGATTATTCATATTTTATTTGAGCAGGGCGTATTGGATAAAGAAACCGACAAAGATTATACAGACTTTATTTCCGGCAAATTATCCGATTACAAATTCATCCGCAGAAAGATCAACAATTTGGAGATTACGCCCGCACAGCTTGCATTGGATCCGTGTGAAGGGTCTGTAATTGTAACCGATACCAATTCCGGTGAATTATTGGCAATGGTCAGTTATCCAAGTTATGACAACAATCTGTTAACGAATTCTGTCGACCCGGACTATTATGCCAAACTAGTATCCGACAAGACCAATCCGCTCTATAACCGTGCAACACAGCAAAGAACGGCTCCCGGATCTACTTATAAGATGCTTACAACTATTGCCGGTGTAGAAGAGGGGGCAATTGATCTGGATACGAAGATTGATGCAGAAGGTATCTTTACCAAGATTGATCCTCCTGCCAAATGCTGGTATTATCCGGACAAACACGGATTGATCGATATTGAAAAAGCTTTGGAAGTATCTTGTAACTACTTCTTCTACGAAGTTGGTTATAGATTAGCTGGCGGAGAAGATAATTACTCTGACTCCGTTGGACTTTCCAAATTATCCAAATATGCTTCGTTGTTCGGACTTGACACCACATCCGGCATTGAATTGGATGAGATTGAGCCGAAAGTTTCCGATGAATCGGCTGTACGAAGCGCTATCGGTCAGGGTACCAATGCTTATACACCAACCCAGCTTTCACGTTATGTGACAACAATCGCGACAAGCGGAACATGCTATGATCTGAGTATTATTAAAAAAATAACTGATAAAGACGGAAAAACAACCTATGAGAATCCGCATAATGTTCATGGTAAAGTTGATATTTCTTCCGGATTATGGAATACTGTTCATAACGGTATGCGCCGGGTAGTAAAAGAACATACCGATGAGGATATGCTGATTAACCAGATTGATGTTGATGTGGCAGGTAAGACAGGTACTGCCGAAGAGAATTTAGCACGTCCTGCGCATGCGTTATTTGTATCATATGCACCATTTAACAGACCGGAGATTTCCGTAACTTCGGTAATCCCATATGGATATTCTTCTGGTAATGCCGAAGAATTAGCAGGATTTATATATGCATATTATTTTGATCCGGACAAACTAGAAGGTGCTTCCATGACCGGTAATGTTAATATGTCAGATTAATTCATTTAACCAATAATACAGTTTACAAATATGTGAAATTGCAGAAATCGAGGTGATTATTTTATGAAAAATACAGTCATAATCAAAGGCAACCGATATGGTATTTCGATTGTATTTGATAAAGATATTGCGTTTTCACAATTGTTAACGGATTTAGAACACCGCTTAGAAGATGCCGAAGAATTCTTTGACAGCGACAAACAATTGGCAGTTTCATTTGAAGGCCGTGAGCTTTCGAATGAAGAACTTGATCAGGTATTAACGGTGATCAAAGAATGTTCACGCCTCAATATACAATATGTTATGGAGGAAAACAGTGATTTAGAGACCACATTTTTTGACATTATCCAGACTGCACAGGAATCGGAGTCAGAAGAGGAAAAGGAACCCGTAGAAGTATCCGGAATCTTTGGAACGATTCATAATAATGATATACATGCAGCCGATGCTACCTCAAAAAACAGCAATGATAAGAATGACAGTAACGGATTGTTCTACAAAGGAACACTCCGTTCCGGACAGGATTTGGATTCCAAGGAATCGGTAGTGATTATTGGGGATGTGAATCCCGGTGCTCATGTTACATCGGGTGGTAATATTGTTGTGATTGGAGCCTTAAAAGGAACCGCTACGGCAGGATGCAATAATAATCCGGACGCATTTGTGATGGCGTTGGTTATGGATCCTATTCAGATCCAGATTGCTGATGTAATTGCCCGTTGTTCAGACAATAAGAGTCACCTCAAGAAGAAAAAAGAACCAATGATTGCAATGATCCGGAATCATCAGATCTGTATGGAGCCGGTTACCAAATCTGCAATTTATGATATCAAATAATACCTTGATTTTTAAGAAAATTCCTTAAAATCATATGGCATTTTAGATACAATATACAAATAATGAATTTATGTTAATGGAGGATAACGTATGAGTGAAGTAATTGTAATAACATCTGGAAAAGGCGGTGTTGGAAAGACAACAACTACCGCAAATGTTGGTACCGGATTAGCCAAATTAGACAAAAAAGTTGTATTGATTGATACCGATATCGGACTTCGTAACTTAGATGTCGTTATGGGACTGGAGAACCGTATCGTATATAATCTGGTTGATGTTGTAGAAGGAACATGCCGATATAAGCAGGCACTGATCAAGGATAAGACATATCCAAATCTTTTCCTGTTACCTTCTGCACAGACAAAGGATAAGACATCTGTAACGCCGGAGCAAATGAAGAAACTGGTTGAAGAACTCAAAAAAGAGTTCGATTACATCATATTAGACTGCCCTGCAGGTATTGAACAAGGCTTCAAGAATGCAATAGCAGCAGCAGACCGTGCATTGATCGTTACCACACCGGAAGTATCTGCAATTCGTGATGCCGATCGAATCATTGGTCTTCTTGAAGCAAATGAGATCAAGAAGATCGATCTCATTGTAAACCGTATTCGTATGGATATGGTAAAACGTGGAGAGATGATGTCAATCGAAGATGTCGTTGAGATCCTTGCAATTGATCTGATCGGAGCCGTTCCGGATGATGAGAATATTGTCATTTCTACTAATCAGGGACAACCTTTAGTTGGTGATAATTCTCTTGCCGGACGAGCATATTTTAATATCTGTAAACGAATTTTAGGCGAAGATGTAGATTTCTTAGATTTAAGTGAATCTGGATTTTTCAAAAAGCTTTCCAGATTCTTCAAGAAAAATGATAGATAGGAGTGAACGGTATGGGATTATTTGATTTATTTACAAAGAAAAAGTCATCAAGTGATTATGCAAAAGACCGGTTAAAACTTTTACTCGTTTCGGATCGTGCAAACTGTTCACCGGATATTATGGAACAGATCAAAAATGATATTATAGAAGTTATCTCACGTTATATGGAGATTGATGCAAGCGGCTTGGATATTCAGATTACGCAGACCGAATCTGAAGGCGGACACGGAACAGTTCCTGCATTATATGCAAACATTCCAATCAAAGATATGAAATCAAAATCTGTCAAATAGTAGGTGTTTACAATGTTAGATAATTATCGATTACGCAATTACAATTTCAAATTATTAGCATTTGTTCTGATTGCAAGTGTATTTGGCACACTTATGATAAACAGTGCAGACAGTTCCTATTTCAAGAAACAATTGCTCGGTTTGATACTCTGTATTATTGGTTTGATAACACTTTCTTTAATTGATTACAAATTCATCAGTAAATTTTATTTATTATTATACGGATTGAATTTGGTAATGCTGTCGGCAGTTTTACTATTCGGTACCTCCGCAAATGGTGCAAAACGTTGGCTTGGCTCTCAGGATCTGATCACGGTACAGCCTTCCGAATTTGCAAAGATCATATTGATCATATGCGCAGCACATTTTCTATCGGAGCACAAGGATACGATCAATACCGTAAAAACATTGATCCAATATGCTGTTCTTTGTGCTGTTCCGTTAATTCTCATTGCGTTAGAACCGGATCTGTCAACAACAATAGATGTATTTGCCATTCTGTTTATCATGCTGTTTGTAGCCGGATTAAGTTACAAAATTATCGGAATTGGTCTACTTTGCCTGATCCCATTAGCAGGAAGTTTTGTATGGTATGTTAAGCAGCCGGATCCTATATTCTTAAAAGATTATCAGCAGGAAAGAATCTTATCCTTTCTGTATCCGGATGAATATGCCTCTACAACACAGTACCAGCAGGATAATTCCGTTATGGCAATCGGATCCGGACAATTATTCGGGAAAGGATTGAATAGCTCCACATTGGCTACTGTAAAAGATGCCAATTTAATATCTGAACAGCAAACAGACTTTATTTTTTCTGTTGTAGGTGAAGAATTAGGTTTCGTTGGAAGTACACTTATTATTGTAATATTGGGGTTAATTGTGGTACAATGTATAAAGACAGCGAGAAAGGCAAGTGATAATAATGGAATGTTTATTGCAACAGGTGTCGCGACCCTGATCGGCATTCAAACATTTTTAAATATCGGCGTAGCGACCTCGTTATTACCAAATACAGGAATCCCTCTTCCGTTCATAAGTTACGGACTTTCTTCTTTAGTAAGTTCATGTGCCGGAATGGGATTGGTGATGAATGTGTCGTTGCAACGTAGAAAATACTAGAATAACTTGGAGGGGTTTCTGAATGAATATTGGGTTAATCGCACATGATGCAAAAAAGAAACTAATGCAGAATTTCTGCATTGCGTATAGAGGAATTCTAAGCAAGCATGAACTATACGCTACCGGTACTACCGGACGTTTAGTGGAAGAAGTTACTAATTTAACGGTTCACAAATACTTAGCCGGACATTTGGGTGGAGAGCAGCAATTAGGTTCAGAGATTGAACATAATGATATTGATATGGTTATTTTTTTGAGAGACCCTCAATCCCCAAAGTCTCACGAACCGGATATCAACAATATTTTTATGTTATGTGATGTACATAACATCCCATTGGCAACCAATTTGGCAACCGCTGAATTGCTTGTAAAAGCATTAGACCGAGGAGACTTAGATTGGCGTGAAATGTTCAAATAATAACAATAAGATAATTCATATAGGCATTATTGCTTTATTGTGTTGTTCTTTGCTAAGTGGTTGCAGTATGAATGCATATCCCAAAGAACAACCCCTTCACGTTAATACGGCATCGAACTTACCAATTGTCCGCCCCGCCGGATTAGCAAGCAATAATGTTGTAATTCCATATGATGCATATGTATATGATGATGCGGACTTTGAATATGAAGCCGGCTTATTGATCAATCAGACAAAGAATTCAGTTGTATGTGCTGTGAATCCACACAAACAGATCTATCCGGCCAGTATGACAAAAATATTGACTGCCGTAGTTGTGATGGATGCCGTAAACAGCGGACAAATTTCATTAAATGATACCGTTGTGATTCGAAAAGAAATTGAATTCAACGAGGCAAATGTTACTGCATTAGGTTTAGAACCGGGAGACTATATAACCGTGAATGAATTATTACATGGTTTACTAATCTCATCCTACAATGACTGTGCCATTGCGTTAGCACGCTATGTATCCGGTTCTGTAAGTGATTTTGTAGATTTGATGAACAAAAAAGCACAGGAACTTGGTGCAACTAATTCTCATTTTGTGAACCCACATGGTTTGCATGATAATAATCATTACACAACACCATATGATCTATATCTGATCTTTAAAGAATTTCTGAAATATGATACACTTGTACAGATTGACAGCAGCAGCTCCTACGTTTTAACAATGTACAAGGACTCTGAAAAGATTACAACAGAACTTACTCCGACAAACGCGTTCCTGTCTAATTCCGTTGAGATGCCAACAGGATATCACATTACTGGATGGAAGACCGGAACAACAGAGAAAGCCGGTAGTTGTATTATTTTAGAGTTTGTCAATGATGAAACTAATGAAGAATACATTTGTCTTGTATCGAATGCAAAAGACCATGAAACCCTATATCAGAATGTCAACGACATGCTGAAACAAATATACTAATACTTAGGAGGCAATAACATGATAGAAATCGTTGCAGGTGAAAAAGGAAAAGGGAAAACAAAAATGCTTATGGCAAAAGCAAATAATGACATCAAGGTTACCGGTGGTAACATCGTATATCTCGATATCAACAACAAACATATGTATGAGTTAAGTAATCGTGTCAGATTAATTAATGTTACAGAATATAATATTCATTCTGCAGATATGTTTTTAGGTTTTATTTATGGAGTTGCATCACAGGATCATGATCTTGATAAAATGTTCTTAGATAATTTTATGTCAATTGCATGTATCAGTACAGTAGAAGAAGCTGACAAACTGATCAAAGAATTATCTGTTATATCGGACAAATTTGAGATCGAGTTTATGTTAGGTATTTCTAAACAGAAATCAGACCTGACAAAAGATTTACAGGATTTAGTAACAATTGCATTATAATCTTAGAATCAAGCCCGCCCAATCTGAATCATGCATACCGGACGGGCTTTCTCATTTGTATTTCTAATATTTTATTAGATCTCGCTATTCATACGCCCGTAATAGGAAATGGCATATAGTCCACCGATTCCTACAACTGCATATATAATCCGTGTAAGAATTGACATTTGTCCAAAGAGTGTACTTACCAGATCGAAATCAAAAAATCCAATCAAACCCCA